>Ga0310691_10000705_pt1 | contig 58340 bp, 42 predicted proteins | sample 176DNAGHGlowgp2_FD_203887 | JGI IMG/M metagenome (GOLD analysis project Ga0310691, IMG submission 203887) | Sheep rumen microbial communities from Palmerston North, Manawatu-Wanganui, New Zealand - 1766 DNA GHGlow gp2 (v2) (version 2) | ecosystem: Host-associated > Mammals > Digestive system >... | reverse complement strand
AACTTGTTGATGCAATCTTGAAGTACTAACATCGCCATACCGAATAATTTGCTGCAAAGATACGAACTATTTCCTTTACTTCCAAATTTTCCAATCAAAATCTTGTCAAAGAGCGCCTTGTGTTATTATTCTGTTTTCTTTCGTTTATTCCATCGGGCGAATCATCGATTCTATGAACTGGATTTCCTCATCCGTCAGCCCGTATTTCTTGTATAGTTCCTCGTCCGTCCAAGGCTTGCTGAAGTCTTGCTGGGGGACAAACTTAAAGTTTTCTTTGGCAATATTCATAGACGATAATGCAACAGAGATTAGATAACGTACAAACCGAGTTTTGAAATATGATGCACAATTCTGTGCATCACTTCGTTCTTCAAATTTGTTTAGTAAAAGATAAGTCTCTGTAATAATTTCATTAGGACCTATGATGTTAACTTTTGTCGTCACATTCATCATACCATCTGATGCATTATTCACTCCTCCTCGATCAGGATTGATTTTTCCAATATACACTTTGTATGTATTAAGAATCTCCTTATTTCTGGTAATCTCATCTTTCTCTATATAACTAATCCCATCACTACTATGCAAAATGACAGCATTGGGGAATTCATTTTTCTTACCTCTATAGAATGAACGTAGACCAAAAGGTGTACTAGAATAAACTAATGAGGAATAAAACGAGTCAGATTTTGATAATACCTTATGAACAATATCCAATCCAATATTATCACGAATAAAAATATCAAACTCGTTAAGCCTTCTCATTCTATTCGATTCTGTATCCCTTACTATTGAAGTAAAATTACATTTACCATCATATTCCCTATCCCATAAAAAATAGCAAACACCACCAGCAATGTCTACTCCAGGGAAACAGTCTCTACTTTTAGGATAATCCACTAAATGCCTAATCCTTCCATCATTAAGCATCATCTCACGGAAATCATTTAATCCTCGACCACCAGCAAACCATCTTGATGGTATAATCATAATAAGATACCTAGGATTTAATCTTTCAGATTGCTCTACAAATTTATTATATAATGGTAATGCACTTATTCCTTTTCCACTACCTCCATCATTGAGCTGATACGGCGGATTGCCAATAATTACGTCGAAAGTCATATTTTTATATAATGTTTTAGGATTGTCTGTGTGAATAAACTCGTAGGCGTGGGATTCCATAGCGTCGCCTCGGTCATAGACCTCTTGGCTGGCTCCGCAATACTTACATTTGCCTTGCACCCAAGAGTGCTTGATGTCACGATAGCGGATGTTGCCATCCTCGTTGTCGAACTGCGAGATGCTGTACTTGCCGCTGGCATCCTTCGAACAGTAAAGGCTTCTGCGGCTCATCATGGCGGTAAGCCGGGTGATGGCGATTCCATAAAGCTGATGGTGCATAATATGGTCTATGCGCTCTTGCTGGTCGGGAATCTTGTCTGCCAAGCCTTCTATCAGCCTCTTGGCAATCTCGCGCAGAAAGACCCCGCTCTTCGTGCAGGGATCGAGAAAACGGGTATCAGGGCTGCGGAACAGCTCTTGCGGCAACATGTCGAGCATCTGGTTAGCCAGCTGCGGCGGAGTGAACACTTCGTCGTTGCTCAGGTTGGCTAAGCACGACAATACATCGGGATTATAGTTTATTCGGTTATTCATAGTCAGGTAGTTTTAGGTAGTCAACAATAGGGAACTCCCGTTTGGGCAGATGGACAAAGGTCGGTTCGCCCGTGTCAGCAAACAGCAGGCCCTCCTCGCCAGGCTTTGGCTTGTCGTACTCCACATTACGCAGCAGTTCTGCCAATTCAAAGTCGCGGCGCTTCACCTTACCACCCGTTCCGATGAACGTCCATTCGCAAAACGTGATGGGCTGTCCGTCCTGCTGGAGCATGGTGAGGGCATCGCCACAAAGAATGTTCTTTCGGAGCAGAAAACGGATGCATCGCTCCAGTTCAGGAGAGGCATCCGCATGTTGATGTTCCCGATAGGTTTCCAGATACTGATTGAGCAGGCGTTGACGGCATGCCTCTACGTTGTCGGGCAGCAGCTCAACACCATACATCGAACTGACGGCCACAGCCGAAGCCTGGTCGTACTCATAGCGATTGCGAGCAAACTGCCTTCGCACCGCTTCCATCTTCCTGCTGAGTATCTCTACGAGGAAGTTACCATTGCCGCAGGCCGGCTCCAGAAATCGGGAGTCAATACGCTCCGTCTCTTCCTTCACCAAGTCGAGCATCGCGTTGACCTCCCTTTTGGCGGTATACACCTCGCCATGGTCAGCCACGCGTTTACGTGAAACTACCTGCCGCTCTTGTTTATCGTCCGTTACGTTCATAATTGGTCGGATTTTAGCGTGAAACGATATTCATGTGCAGATATAAAGAAAGTGTACCACGTTCCTATTGTATGCTCCACTCGAGGTATCCGACCAAAGACCCTGCAACGAACATATTAAGGAACGGGTACACCTTATTAAAGGTGTATCCCGATTCCACGAGGCTCGTTGCATTTCTGGTCGGAAATTTCGAGTAGAGGCCTCTATAGAATATAGATACAACTATCTATTCACCCACAAAAGTCAAGTCGCCACCCTGCGCTCAGGGAATCAGCCTTGGCTTACACCGTTTACGGTGCATCGGCGATACTTGTCTGCAAAAGTACAAAAAATATTGTAAAAAGAAGCGAATGAAACAAAAAAATTAGTACCTTTGCAGCCGTTTTATACTTTTATCATTTATGTACAAACCACTATTCAACCAGCGCAAGGCCCTCCGCTTCCGCCATTTCACGCGGAAGGGATATGCCCTTTTTGCCTGTCTGGGACGCGTGGTCACCATCGGTGTATTGAGCGTAGCGACACTGCGTGCCGCTGCCAGCACCACGGCCGACGACGTGACGGTGGCTGACGGTTCAACCGCTAACAGCGCCGTAGTCAGTCCCGACAGCACCCTGAAGGAGGCCACTCTCGACGATGTCGAGGTGACGGGCTCCCGCGCCCCCCTGGCCCTTGGTCAGGCCGTGAGAATGGTCACTGTACTGAGTCGCGAGGACATTCAGGCGGCGCCAGTACAAAGTATTAACGATTTGCTGAAGATGGCCGTGGGCGTTGACGTTCGTCAGCGCGGTCCCCTTGGTGCCCAGACGGATGTAGGCATCCGCGGAGGCACACAGGAACAGATGACCATCCTGCTGAACGGCATCAACATCTGTGACCCGCAGACAGGTCACAATGCCTTCGACTTGCCGTGCGACATCTCGGACATTGTGCGCATTGAAGTGCTCGAAGGCCCCGCCGGCCGTGTCTACGGCACCTCTTCGCTGGTCGGAGCCATCAACATTGTGACCATTGACGCAAATAAAGAGCAAGCGGCTGGAGGCAAGGGGCAGGAAGCTAATAACATATGGGATGCCGGTGCCCGCTTAGAAGGCGGTTCTTTCGGCTACGTGTCTGCCGCCGCCCGCATATCCTTTGCCACCAATCGCTCAACGCTCAACGCTCAGCTCTCAACGCTCAACTCCCAGCTCAGTACCAGTTACACCCGCAGCGACGGCTACTCGCGGTCGAAGGCCGGTGCGCTGAACAGCGACTACTCGGGTTTCAAAGCCTTCTATCAAGGAAGCGCTCGACTCTCAACTCTCAACTCCCGACTCTCCTGGCATGCAGGCTTGTCGGTGAAAGGCTTTGGCTCGAATACTTTCTACAGTGCCAAGTTTGACGAGCAATACGAACATACCACCAAACTGTTTACGGCCATTAAGGGCGAGACCCGTGGATGGTTCCACTTCAGCCCTTCCGTCTACTGGAATCGCTCTTATGACCGTTTTGAACTCATACGCGGTTCGGAGGACAAGGTGCCCTTCAATCACCACCGCACTGATGTCTTCGGACTGAGCATGAACTGCTGGTTTGACTGGCTGCTGGGCCGGACGGTCTTCGGTGCCGAGTTCCGCAACGAGGACATCCGCAGCGGCAATCTGGGCGAGCCCCTCCACAGTCCCTACGGTCACTACAAGTTCGGACTGAACCGCTCAAACCTGTCGCTACACCTGGAACACAACATTCTGCTGCAGCGTTTCACCCTGTCGGCAGGATTCATCGCCACCCGCAACACATGGAACGAGATGCCCCTGACCGTCTATCCCGGCGTGGATGCCAGCTACCGCATAGGCGAACACTGGAAGGTGTATGCCTCGTACAACTCCTCGCTGCGCATGCCGTCGTTCACCGAACTCTACTACAGCGTGGGCGGGCATAAGGCCGACAAGTACCTGAAGCCCGAAGAACTGCGTGCAGTCGAGGGCGGCGTGAAGTACAGCTCGCCACTACTGACGGCACAAGTCTGCCTGTTCCACCACCATGCTCGCAACCTGATAGACTGGGTGATGGACACACGCCAGGAGGATGCCGTGTGGGAAAGTGTCAACCTTACCAAGGTGAACACCTTCGGCCAAGAGGTCTCACTGAACCTTGACCTCAGCCAGCTGTTCAGTGTTCACGGCTTAACGTTCACTACCCGCCGTTCTACAATTTCCCTCTCCTACTGCCACCTGCACCAACAGAAAGCCGCCGAGGACTACCTGCAGTCGCAGTACTCACTGGAGTATCTGCGCCACAAGCTGACCGCACGCCTGCAGTTGCCGTTGTTCAGTGACTTCATGCTGACCGTCGGCTATCGCTGGCAGGACCGCGAAGGCTCCTACACCGACACTGGGGGACAGGTGCGTTCCTACCGTCCCTACTCCGTCGTTGACAGCCGGCTGAGCTGGAACCACTACACCTATTCTATATATATAGAGGGTAACAACCTGCTGGGCCACCGGTATGTCGACTACGGCAACGTACCACAGGCAGGTGCCTGGATAACGGCAGGCATGAAGTGGGACCTCGGAAACTGATGCCTCGCCTGGTCATCAGAGACAAAAAACTGGTCAGGAAATTTGGTGGTTCGCTCAAAAGGCATTACTTTTGCAGTCTACTAAACAACACATGACTATGGAGAAGAACATCAACGACGTACTGCAGAAGAATGTGGCACTGCTCTCGAAACTCACAGAACAAGAAGTAGGCATGATGCCGGCCACCGAAGCTCCGCTGCCTTCCGTCGAACAAGTACGCATGGTGGTAGACCTGGTGAAGAACATCCTCTTCCCCGACTACACCGGCAAGCGCCAGCCCAACGAGGCCATCCGCTCCTACCGCATCGGCGAGTGCATGGTGGAACTGCAGCGCCGGCTCATCAAGCAGATAGCCCACGGCCTGCAGTTCTGCGAGGACTGCGAGTGCATTCAGACCAAGGAGCAAGTCTACGAGGAAGCGGGCCGTCTGACGCTTGAGTTCATCGACGCACTGCCGGAAATCAAGCGCCTGCTCTACACCGACGTGCAGGCCATGTTCGACAACGATCCCGCCGCCCCCAACTACGGCGAGGTCATCTTCTGCTATCCCGTGGTCACCACGATGATTCACTACCGCATAGCCCACAAGCTGCACCAGCTCGGCGTGCCCGTCATTCCACGCATCATCACCGAACAGGCTCACTCCAGCACGGGCATCGACATACATCCGGGTGCACAGATTGGCGAGTACTTCGCCATCGACCACGGTACGGGCGTCGTCATCGGCGAAACCTGCATCATTGGCAACCACGTGACACTCTATCAGGGTGTCACCCTGGGTGCCAAGAGCTTTAAGTACGATGAAAACGGAAACATGCTCAACGTGCCACGACACCCCATCATCGAGGATCACGTCACCATCTACTCCAACGCCTCCATCCTGGGCCGCATCACCATCGGCCACCACAGCGTCATTGGCGGCAACATCTGGGTCACCAACGACGTGCCGCCCCATTCGCGCATCCAGCAGTCGAAGGCTGTTCAGTCATCCTTCGACGGCGGACTGGGCATTTAGCAGACAATGATTACCATTTACTCTAATACCTATGCAACAGACTCTCAAAACATGGCAAACAGCCAGGCTGCTGGTGCTGCTCTTCGGCATCATTGCGCTCTCTGGCTGTAATGGCGATGAGGATGAGGACGATGCGAAGCAACCCTCCGTGGAACACGCACTTACGCTGAGCGGGATGTCCAGCGAACTCGACAAGGAGGGCGGCAGCTTCGACATCAGCATCCGGACGGCCGACACGTGGAAGGTGAGCACGGACTGCAAGTGGCTGTTCGTCCGCCCGGAGGAGGGCCGCGGCGACGCCACGCTGACCGTTACGTACTACGAGAACACGGAGACGAATCCGCGCGAGGCACACATCAGCGTGACCAACATGTTCAACAACCAGCAGCAAAGCCTGACGGTGAGGCAGAAGGGACGCGAGGCCGGTGCCGCCAACTACGTGAGCCACCGCGCCATCATCGGCGACCTCCAGAAGGGCGAGAAGTGCTATCTGGAAATCACCTTCGACAAACCCATCAAGCTGAAAGAGGCCTATTTCGAGCGTTATCTGCTCGACTGGAACCCTGAATACAGCGCTGACCGCTGCACCGTGCGCCACATCTTCAAGGCTGGTGCCATCGGACTCGACGTGAGGGGTGTCTTCACGGTGGAGTCTGACGACGGCGTGAAGACGGAGGTGGACCTCACGTTCCCCTTCTACGAGAAGGCATTCCACCCTGGCAGCGGCATCGAGGGCGACAGAATTCTCGGCTCCCTGCTCGACGACGACGAGCAAACGGTGTGGCTAAGCTGCAGCCTGCCGGCCAGGCTCGTGCAGCTGTCGCTCGCCGACGGCACCGTAAAGCACACCGTCGACATGCCCTTTACGCCGGGCAACATCAGCAAGAACCCCTACAACGGCATGCTCTACGTCATGCCCAACAACGAGTGGTCCGTTCTGGGATACGCCAACCAGCTGTGCGTCATCAATCCCGACAACGGCATCATCCAGAAAACCATCAACATTGAGACATCGCCGAAGGCCCACCCGCAGCACCCCACCATCTATCCCCGCGAGTTGCAGTTCACCGCCGACGGCATGGGCATCCTGCTGCTCGTGGCCCAGTATGCGGACATGCTTGAGTGGCGATACATCGACAGCGCCAACGGCGACGAGGTGACACCCAGCGGCTACGACTGGGCGGAATACCAATTTGAGCACGTGTATGCAGGCTACAACCACCAGATGGTGTGGGGCAACCCCTACCCCCGCATGTACCAGACCATCAGCTGGATGTCGCGCACGCACGCTGTGCCCGTCGACTATGAGCTGTCGACCAACTTCCGCGACAACGAATACGACTATGCAGGCGGAAACATGATGACCATGCAGTTCCACCGCTCGCGCAACAAGGTGTTCATCTCCACGGCACCGGCCTGCCAGTGCGTCATCGACCTGGACAAGGACACCTACACGAAGACCACCCCCGCCGAGGCGCGCGGCACGGCTGCCGCGTGGGACTATACCGATGCCGACCGCAACCTGGTGTACTTCGTGGGCGGTCTTGACAATAATTTCCTGCTGCTCGACATGGACATTGCCAATGCCCTCTACTACCAGCACTGCAAGTGGAACGACGATATCATCGGCCTCTACCATCTCGCCACGGCCAAGCGCGTGCTGGTCATCGACTACACCGACCTCTATCTGGTCAACATCAACAAATAAAAAGCGGCCTCGGATTTATAAGGTCATTGTCCTTATATCAATCCGAGGCCGCTTTTTCTGCATGCTGTTCTATCTCAGTGCTCACTCCTTGGCTATGCCCGTGGAGTCGGCAAACTCACCGGTGGCGTAGTGGCGGGTGCCCTTGGCTCCGCGTGCGGCCGAGCGGGTGAATCCCATTGTGCGGTTCCAGTACCCCCAGTCGAAGTTGCCGTCGTAACGCAAGTCGAAGTAGATGTCGCGCGATGTGCCGTCGTCCATGCGTCCTGTAAAGCGATAGTCGTCAAGAGCCGACGGATACAGGTAGACGATGTTCCAGCTGTCGTCGTACTGGATGCGGACAACACCGTCGACGACATCCCAGTCGAACTCGCAGTAGTAGCCTCCAGAGCGGTCATAGATGTTGTAGTCCACCTCATATCCCCAGCCGCCGTAGCTGTTGGTGCGCTCGAAGTAGATGGTGGTGCGGTACTGGTCGCCGGTCTTTCCGAAGCGGTCGTAGAAGTAACTCTCGATGTATCCGGTCCAGGTGCCTTCCAGCATATAGGCATCGTCGGCATCCCAGTAGTCATCGTGGTAGCGGTCGTTGCATGCCGTGAACAGTGTTGCCACCGTCAGCATCATCAGGAATGTATAAAACTTCTTCATAGTCGTATGGGTTTTAATTGTTCAACATTTTTCTCTCCGGTTCCAATAGTTTGGGTGTCCGATTGTTTCTCTGGTGCAAAGGTAGGGATAGTTTTCGGTATTTGCAAGAAGAAATGCCTATTTATTGGTAGGGAAATCCCCACCGATTGTAGGAATTATTTGCAATAAGTAAAAAAAAAGGAAGAAAAACCTTGTCATTTCAAAAATACTTTGTATCTTTACCCCGTGAAAGAAAACTAACGAGGAAGAAACGATTTCTTTTCCATTATTAATACTATCATTAGAAGACAGAGGCGGCACGGTTGTGAAACCCTGCCGCTTCCACTTTATATTGTCTCAGAGCCTCCGCGGCGCTGCGAAAGAGGCTTAACGACAGCCTCATTAAGCCTCCATTGCAGCGCAAAAGAGCCTCCGTCAGAAAATAGTTGTTACAACTTTCTGAAAAGCTGTTACAACTTTCAAAATAGTTGTAACAACTTCTGGAAAAGTTGTTACAGCTTTTTGCGAAGTTGTACCACTCCGCCTGCAAGGCAGGCACTTCCATCATGCAGAACGCGCGCTTTCGCAATGCAATAAAGGTGCTATTACCACATGAAAGCGGCTATTCCGTCTTTTTGCCAAACTCCGGGTCTACCTTGATGAATGCCGTCACGGCGAAGGTGATGGTGCACAGCAACATGACGACGATGAAGAACGTCCGGTAGCCCAAGGCGTCCTTCATCCATCCCGAGAGCATGCCGGGGAGCATGAGTCCGAGGTAGGAGATGGCTGTACAGAAGGCGTAGTGGGATGTCTGGAATGCCCCCTTGGCGAAGTAGAGCATATAGAGGGTGAGCGCCGTAAAGCCTATGCCATAGCCCAGTTGCTCAACGAACAGGCATGAGCTGATGACAAACAGGTTGTCGGGCATGGCATAGCTCATGTAGACATAGACGATGTCGGGCAGGGTGATGGCGCAGACCATGGGCCACAACCACCGTTTGAAGCCGTCGCGACCGGCGAGCATGCCTCCGAGAATGCCTCCAAGTGTGAGTCCGATGACGCCCACGGTGCCGCTGGCCAGTCCGAACTCCTGGGGCGAGAGTCCCAGTCCGCCTGCCGAGTGGGGCCGCATAAGGAACGTCACGCTCATCTTGGTGAGCAGTGCCTCGGGGAAACGGTAGAACAACAGGAAGAGCAGTGCGTAGAGCATCTGGCGCGGCGGCAGTTTCTGGAAGAAGGTCTTGAAGGCCGTTACCACACCGCTCATCACCTCGCGGGCACTGGTGTCGTGAGGCTTGTCGGCCGCAGCTCGCGGCATAATGTAGCTGTGGTAGAGCCAGATGCCGATGAAGAGGGCTGCCAGTCCGTAGAACACCAGGCACCAGGTGTATGCCTTCTGATAGCGGAACATGACCTGCAGGGTGCCTGCCACGGGTATGAGCACGCCGTTGCCGAAGATGACTGCCAGCCGGTAGAACGTGTTGCGGATGCCCACGAACCACACCTGCTGGTGGTCGTCGAGTTCCAGCATGTAGTAACCGTCGGCGGCTATGTCGTGCGTAGCACTGGAGAATGCCATGAGGAAGAAGCACGCCATGGTGCCCTGGAACCAGAACGGTGTGTTCAGTGTAAAGGCCACACCCGCCAGCGAGGAGCCTAAGAGCATTTGCATGGCAAGCACCCACCAGCGCTTAGTGCGGTAGAGGTCGACAAAGGGGCTCCACAGGGGCTTGATGACCCACGGCAGTCCGAGCCATCCGGTGTACAGAGCGATATCGGTATCAGTCAGTCCAAGCTGCATGTACATGACTACCGCCACGGTCATCACCACCACGTTGGGCAGTCCTTCTGCAATATAGAGGGTCGGAATCCACGACCAGGGATTTCTGTGTTTCATTGTTTACTCTTTGTTTTTTACCCGGCAAAGCCGGTACTTCTTTTTATTTAACTCTTGATTGACAATCCGGTACTAATATATTTTCTTGATTTCTGCGTTACGATAGTAGTGCAGCAGTATCTGCTCATAATTGTAACCCTGCTGTCCCATGACGGCGGCACCAATTTGGCACAGACCTACGCCGTGTCCCCAGCCGCATCCCGTCAGCCGGAAGCCCTGGGCGGTCTTCTCCACGTCGAAGGCCGAACTGTAGAGGTGTGTCTCGCTGAGTGTGCGCCGTATCTCCAGTTCCTTACCGATGGTCAGCGTCTTCTTGGTGCCCACAATTTTCAGTTTCCAGATGCGACCGCTCTTTCCACGCTCCAGTGGAATGAGGTCGGTAATCTGCCCGAAGTCGTCTTTCAGCTTGCGATTGACAAGTTCGGAAAGCTGGTCGGTGGTGTATTCCACAGTCCAACGGTAGAAGTCGTTGGTCTCCAGGTCGTAGTCATTGAGCACCTGCGAGAGCACAGCCTTGTCGTGCGTGTTGCAGAAGGGGTCTTCCACAGAGACAAGATAGGGCTTGGGGGTGTCTTCCCAGCAATACTGGAACTCCTCGGTGCGGCCGCCGCAGCACTTTGAGAAGCGGGCGTCACAGATGTCGTCGCCATAGCAGAGTATCTGTCCGCGAGTAGCCTTCAGCGCCAGCTCTACATTATGGCTGGTCTGCTTGGTGATGCCCTGATATCGCTGACAGTGGTCGTCAGCACAAACGTCAAAGATGGTATGGTCTTCACGGTCGTACCAGCGAATGATTTCGTCGTCCTTCTTCTGAAAGGAGAAGAAGCCGTTGTCAGTCCTCTGCTGCAGATTTTCCTCGCGGCGTTTTATCTGTGCCAGCAGCCACGAACGGCTGATGACGGCATGCGCTTTGAGCAGTTCCAGTCCGGCCGTGGCCTTCATCTCACTGCTGATGACAGAGGCCAGATACTGTTCGACGGGCAATTCGTTGATTGCCGTAATCTTGTCGGCCTCTACTACAAGCCGCAGTGTGCCCAGGAAGGTCTGTGTCTCCTTGCGCTCCCAGTGGAAGTTGACCCCGATGGTCACATCGTACAGCGAGAACGAAGCATCCTGACACTCAGGAGTGAACGTCAGTTCGCGGTACTGGCTGCCATTCCACAGGATGCCACCCTCGGAGAACGCCACGGTCTGATTGCCCTCAATGGTCTCACCCTTGGCGGTATAAGCTCCGTTAAGAGCAAAGTTAATCATCTGTCCGCTGACAATGCCGACGGTAACAGTGGGCTGTCCCTTGGATGCTGACGGTGAGAAGAATGCCGACAGCGAGGCCACAAGTGTCGACGGCTTGGCCTTCTGTTTCAATTGTTGGGCCACTTGCTGAGCTTCTTCAGGGGTCATGGACACTTCACGGAGAATGTTCAGTACCAGTTCTGGCGTAAGACACAGGAAGTCTTCCTGCCGTGGAGTGATGATAAGCCCACCCATGTCGACGGCACCGGGACTGACCATGAGCTGCTCGTAGCAGTCTGGGCGATGCTTGCGTCGCGGCAGTATCACACTCAACAAGTCGGCACCTTGACGCCAGGCAATGACGTTCATCATCGGCTCGGTACGGTCGGGAGCCGGCGGCAGACAGTCGTAGAGCCGACGGAACAGGCGTTCGCCGTCTTCCACCGTCTGGCTCTTGATGAGAAAAGCGGTGGCGGGATAGTCGGAAACGAGCCAGACACCCTGCTCGTCGTCATATTTGTACACCTCCTCCAGATTGCGGCTCAACCGCTGCCAGGCTTGCTGGAGAGGCAGATGGCCACTGCTGACAGCCTGAAGGTGGGCGTGGTCAGGAGCTGAGGCACCACAGTGGGGTCCATTATATAATAAGGTGAGGTCTGCATTGCGCTCAGCCAACCTCAACAGTTCGCCGTACATGGGCTGTATGCGCTGGGGCTGATGGCGCAGCGTGGGCAGCGTGAAGTGGACGGGTAAGATGGGGAACGGATTGACCAGCAGTTCGTAGTCACCGTCCACCGTGCGGTGCATCTGCTGGTGTGGGCGGTTCTTCTGGCACAGGAAACAGGGGCGCTCGCTGATGCTCTTGGCGTCAATCTTGGCACCGGTGGAGCGGATGCGGGCTGGATTCCACTGTGCCGACAGCGTCAGTGTGTCGGTGGACAGTTCGCGCGTCTGGACGTCATCAAGGTCACGATAGCGCCGGCGCACGTCGTCCCACGTCTGTAACTGTTGCAGAAAGAAGCGCTGCAAAGGTGTCTGGCTGAGCACGTCAGTTCCCCCTTGTGCCATTTGCTTGCGGGCATGCAGCTCAATAGTGCGCAGACGGTCTTTATAGAGATTGTTGGCATTGACCTTTTCGACACTGAGGGCGGCATCACTATTCCCACCCCAACGGCGGCAGAGATATAACTCGCTGAAGATGCGCCCAATGCGGTGACGACGCGAAAGCATCAGTCCCAGGGCGTAGTCTTCGCCATAGCTGGTGTTGGGAAAACCTATGCTGCGCAACAGTGGCGTGAAGAAAGCGCGCGGAGCACCCAGCCCGTTGATGCGCAACGCATTGTTGGGGCCGTTCTCATCAGTCCACTCCCGATGGTCGATGATGCCGGGCGGCAGCGTGTTCAACTCGAAGTCGCACATGCGGTAGGAACCGATAATCATGGCTGCCTTCTGCTTGTAGAACGCATCGACGACGGTCTGAAGTGTTTTCGGCGAGGAATACAGGTCGTCACTGTCCAACTGAACGGCGAAACGTCCGCAGCAAGGACTGTAGATGGCTTCGTTCCAACAGCCACCGATACCAAGGTCGTGGCGCTGGGGAACGATGACAACAAGCTGGGCAGCATGGCTGGCCAGCAAGTCTGACAGGATATCAGAGGTGCCGTCCGTGGAGTGGTTGTCCACTACTATGACGTTATATCGGAACGAGGTCTTCTGCGACAGGGCACTCTCTACGGCATCGCGGATGGTCTTTACGCGGTTGAAGACAGGAATGACGACGGAAGCCTCTATGGCGAAGTCCTGCTCGTCGAAGTCTATCTCCTGGCGAACACTGGTGTCAACCCAAGCACCGACCTCGTGCAGATGGGCCGTACAGGCTTGTTCCATCTCCACCTGTACATCGCGGTTGGCGGGGTTGACATAGTCGAACTGCTTCTCGCCAGAGGCTCGCAGGTCGGTTTCCTGCTCGGTATAAAGATATTCGTTCAGATGGAACAGCGTGCCTTCGCGGCTCAAGAACAGACGCAGGTCGTAGAGACCGGCATACTGGTAGCCATGATCGTGGTCGCCCATGACATATTTATGAAGCAGGGACGTCCGCAGAAGCCACACACTACCAAAGTCGAAATCATCGCGCAACGAGCCTTCCTGACAGTCGATGACGGGATGGGGCTTGCGCTGTCCGTTCTCCATGGTGTAGCGGTCGCTATAGACCATAGCGGCAGCAGTGTCGGAAGCCGTCAGGAGCAGACGATCCAGCGCTGTTGCACCGAGCTGCAACTGGAGGGGTTTCAGGCACAGCAATACGTAGGGAGCAACGGCCCGTTCTGCCAAGCACATGACGAAACGGGTGCTCTGCAGACTGTCTGTCACCACAAACACACATCCTTCGGGAGCCTTGGAACGGTCGGCCAACTGCTGGCTGACTAACAAAAAAACATGCCTGACGTGCGGACTTTGACGCAACTGCTCAACGACAGCGGTCACCTCTTCCAGCACACGACAGGCTATAAAGCAATCGGTTCTCTGTATCATTATGACGCGTACAATATTGAATATTGCGCACAAAGGTACACATTTTTTTCCGAAATTGATGGTTTGTGGGGGAAAATTAGTACCTTTGCAAAGTGATTTTAATGAATTAGCACCTTTGTAAAAAGTGATTTCAACAAAAAAACGTCTCATAGGCATGACTCCCAACGAGCTCAAGGCTGCCGTTGCGGAGCGGGGAATGCCGGCATTCACTGCCCGGCAGATAGCCCAGTGGCTCTATGAGAAGCGCGTAGCGAGCATTGACGAGATGACGAATATCTCGAAGCAGAACCGCCAACGGCTCAGCGAGCACTATGAGGTGGGACTGCTGGCACCCATTGACGCGCAACACTCGAAGGACGGAACCATCAAATACCTGTTCCCTGTACATGGTACGGAACTGTTTGTGGAGACGGTGTTCATACCCGACCACGAGCGAGCTACGCTATGCGTGTCGTGCCAGGTGGGTTGCAAGATGAACTGTTTGTTCTGCCAGACAGGCAAGCAGGGGTGGCAGGGTAATCTAACGGCTGCCGACATACTGAACCAGATTTGTGCGATGCCCGAGGTCAACCAGTTGACCAATATTGTGTTTATGGGGCAGGGGGAGCCTATGGACAACCTGGACGCTGTGCTACGAGCCACGGAGGTGCTGACGGCAGAATGGGGGTTCGCATGGAGTCCAAAGCGCATCACGGTGAGTTCGGTGGGAGTCCGGGGCAAGCTCAAGCGGTTCCTGGATGAGAGCAGCTGTCACGTAGCCATCTCGTTGCACTCACCGCTACACGAGCAACGACAGCGCCTGATGCCGGCGGAGAAAGCGATGCCCATTGCCGAGACGGTGGCCCTGCTGAAACAGTATGACTTCACGCACCAGCGCCGATGCTCGTTCGAATACATCTGCTTCAGCGGAGTGAACGACACACCGCTCTACGCCCGCGAGATTGTGCGACTGTTAGAAGGACTGGAGTGCCGCGTGAACCTGATTCGATTCCACACCATCCCCAACGTTGAACTGCCGGGCAGTGACGAGCAGCGTATGGAGGCGCTACGTGACTATCTGAACCGCCACGGCATCACCACCACCATCCGTGCCAGCCGAGGGGAGGACATTCTGGCGGCCTGTGGACTGTTGTCGACAGAACATGGAAGAATCGAACAGCGGAGAATAGGAGAAGAGAAATGACGAAGTATCAAAATTAAAAAATATCGCAATAACGACAATAATACAATGGAAGAAAGAAAAATTCGCGTGGCCATCACGCAAGGAGATACCAACGGCGTAGGATATGAAGTGATTCTGAAAGCCTTTGCCGACCCTGCTATGTTTGAATTGTGCACTCCCATCATCTACGGTTCACCGAAAATTGCAACCTATCACCGAAAGGCCCTGAACCTGGAAACGAACTTCAGCATCATCAACAAGGCCGAAGAGGCCCGCGACGGTAGGCTGAACCTACTGAACTGCTTCGATCAGGAAGTGAAGGTGGAACTGGGCGTACCGACGCAAGAGGCCGGACAGGCCGCACTGATGGCGCTGGACCGTGCCATGACCGACTACCGCTCGGGACTGTACGACGTGCTGGTGACTGCCCCTATCAACAAGGCCACCATCCAAAGTCCTGGCTTTCGGTTCCCTGGCCACACCGAATACATCGAGGCCAGCGTGGGCGATGGGCAAAAGGCACTCATGATCCTGATGAACGAGAACATACGCGTGGCACTGGTAACCACTCACCTGGCCATCAAGAATGTCGCCGAGGCTATTACACAGGAGAAAATCGTCGAAAAGGCCACCATCCTGCACCGCAGCCTGAAACGAGACTTCCGCATCTCCAATCCACGCATTGCCGTACTCTCGCTGAACCCGCATGCTGGTGACGAGGGACTGCTGGGCAATGAGGAAAAGGACATTATCCGTCCTGCCATTGAGCAACTGACCGAGCAAGGAATCCAAGCTTTTGGACCCTACCCCTCCGACGGATTCTTCGGTTCGGGTGCCTACGACCGCTTCGATGCCGTACTGGCCATGTATCACGATCAGGGACTGACACCGTTCAAGGCTTTGGCACTGGACGACGGTGTGAACTTCACGGCAGGACTGCCCATCGTGAGAACCTCGCCCGACCACGGCACCGCCTTCGACATTGCCGGCACGGGAAAAGCCGACGAGAACAGTATGCGACAAGCTATTTATACAGCCATCGACGTCTACCGCAACCGCATCGCCTACGACGAGCCACTGGCCAATCCGTTGCCGAAACTGTTCCATGAGAAGAGAGAGGACGGCGAAAAGGCACGCTTTGCCGTTCGCCCGAAGGACCAGTTTAGGAAAGAAAAGACTGAGACAAAGGCTGAAAAGGACTCTGAGAACCAAGAAACAAGCCACGAAACTGACACAGAACGTTAAATTTCCGCCAAAGTGTGCCATTATGTCAGATTTTCTTTTTAACTTTGCAGCCCAAAGTCTGCGAGTCAAGTTCCCGTGGCCTGACATGATATGAAGAGTTCGGAATTACAGAACATCAAACAGCGGTATAACATCGTAGGCAACTGCGATGCGTTGAATCATGCCTTGGATGTCGCCTTGCAGGTGGCTCCTACCGACCTGTCGGTACTCATCATCGGTGAAAGCGGTGTCGGCAAGGAAATCATTCCACGACTGATTCACGACAACTCGCCACGCCGCCGCGAGAAGTACTTCGCCATCAACTGCGGCTCCATCCCTGAGGGGACCATCGACTCCGAACTATTCGGACATGTGAAGGGTTCATTCACAGGAGCTATCAACGACTCACCGGGCTACTTCGGTGTAGCCAACAAGGGCACGCTGTTTCTTGACGAAGTGGGCGAACTGCCGCTGGCCACACAAGCCCGTCTGCTGCGCGTACTGGAAACAGGCGAATACATTCCCGTAGGAGCTACCGAGGTACGCAAGACTGACGTACGCATTGTGGCAGCCACGAATGTCAACATACGAAAAGCCATCAGCGAAGGCCGCTTCCGTGAGGACCTGTACTACCGGCTGAACTCTATCCCCATCCAAATGCCTCCTCTGCGCGATCGCGGCGAGGACATCGTACTGCTGTTCCGGCTGTTTGCCATGCAGATGGCAGAGAAGTACCGCATGGAGAAAGTGGTACTCACCGACGAGGCCAAGCAGTTGCTGATGCGCTACAAGTGGCCAGGTAACGTGCGCCAGCTAAAGAACATCACTGAGCAAATAAGCATTCTCTCTCCCGACCGTCAGATTACGGCCGAGAAACTGGCACGCTTCATTCCGCAGGATCAAGAGACCACCCAGCTGGCCACCATCCGCACCGATGGTGACCACTCGTTTGAGAACGAACGTGAAATACTCTATAAGATACTCTTCGAGTTGCGCTCTAACGTGAACGACATGCGCCGCGAAATAAGCACCCTGAAGAAGCAGATTGAGGACGTGCAGATAACGGGAACGCAAGGTACCACACAACTGCCTGCATCGCAACTGGCACCCATCACGCCCTACCCCGCTACCACCGTTCCGACGGCCATGCCCACTACTGTATCCACTGCACAAATGCCTGCTGAAGAAGCTGAGGCAGAAGAATACATTGAACCCACGCCAGAACCCGAGAATCTGAACGTCAGATACTGGAGCCGTCAGGCACTGGAGAAAGCCCTGCAGCGCAACGGCGGCAACCGTAAGAAGGCTGCACAGGAGATGGGCATCAGCGACCGCACGCTTTACCGAAGACTGAAACAATATGGACTGGACAAATAAACTTCGCACCACCTTGTGGCTGGCAGTCCTCGTGCTGCTGACGGCCTGCTCCGTGAGCTATAAGTTCAACGGCGCGAGCATCGACTATACGAAGACGAAGACCATTCAGATAGCTGAGTTTCCCATTCGTGCCAGCTACGTGTGGGGACCGATGGGTCCCATGTTCAACAACCAGTTGAAAGACCAGTTTGCCAGCCACACGCGGCTGCAACAAGTCAATCGTAACGGTGACCTGAAGCTGGAGGGAGAAATTACGTCATACAGCCAACGCAACAAATCGGTTTCGGCAGAAGGATATTCAGCACAGACCGAGCTGACGATGACCGTCAACGTGCGCTTCACGAACAATGCGAACCACTCTGAAGACTTCGAACGCCAGTTCTCGGCCAGCCAGTCGTACGAAACCACGCAGTCGCTCAGTGCCGTACAAGACGAGTTGGTGTCGCTAATGGTAAAGGACATCTGCGACCAGATATTCAATGCCGCTGTGGCCAACTGGTAAGGGAGAAGTATAATAGTTTACAGACTGAGAGAGATGGAGATAAAGGAACTGATAAGACATCCGGAACAGATGAATCGCGACACGCTCTACGAGTTGCGCTCCATGCTGGCTCTCCATCCCTACTATCAGACCGTGCGTCTGCTGATGCTGCAGAACCTCTATCTTCTGCACGATGCCACCTTCGACGAAGAGCTTCGCAAGGCCGCCATCTACGTGAGCAACCGCAAGGCTATTTTCCAAATGATTGAGGCTGCCCACTATCAGCTTCGCAATCTGGAGAAAGACAGCCAACAGCCCCCTGCAAGCACAGAAGAAAGTCGTACGGCAACACTTATTGACTCGTTTCTGGAATCCATTCCTGCCGACGAGCCAGCCGACCTGCCTCATCGCCGCCCCACCCCTGCAGATGCTGCCGTTGACTATATGGCTTACCTCATGGACTGCGGAGTGCTGAACAACGACAACCAGCAGACAGCCTCACCCCAACTGAAGGGTCAAGACTTGATAGACACCTTTCTCGATCAGGAGCAAGGACGCTTTCAACTGGCCAATCTGCCCACAGAGTCCGATTCACAAGAGGCCAGTGTCAACGACGCTGAGGAGGACGAGGCCGAGGAAGAAGAATACTTCACCGAGACGCTGGCGCGAATCTATATCAAGCAGGGACGCTACCAGAAAGCCTACGACATCATCAGCAGACTGAACGAACAGCTGCCGAAGAAGAACAGCTACTTTGCCGACCAGATGCGTTTTTTAGAGAAATTGATAATAAACAGTAATAAACAAAACAATTAAACAAAAAATCATGTACACATTATTAGTAATTCTTATCGTGATTGCAGCCGTGCTGATGATAGGCATCGTGCTGATTCAAGAGTCGAAGGGTGGCGGCTTGTCCTCCAGCTTCGCAGGTTACAACCAGGTAGCAGGTGTCCGTAAGACCACCGACTTCATTGAGAAAGCCACATGGAGCCTTGCCGCCGCTATGGTCGTCATCAGCATTGCCTGCGCTTGGGTAGCCCCGATGACAACATCGAGCCAGTCAGTGATGGAGGGCATTGAGAACCCCGTGACCAATCCTAACAACCTGCCCGGCTTCGGTGCCAGCCAGCAGAAAGACGCTGCTCCTGCTGCTGAGGGTGCTACTCCTGCTGCTGAGGGTGCTACTCCTGCTGCTGAGGGTGCTACTCCTGCTGCTACAGAAGCTCCCGCTGCCGAGGGTGCTGCTCCCGCTGCTGAAGCCCCCGCTAAGCCTGCCAAGTAAGAAGCAGACTGACATAACAAAAAAAAAAGAGTCCTTGCGGCATTCTCATTCCTGCAGGGACTCCTTTTTTTAAAAAAGGAAGCCGTTGGTTGTATATACTTTTTTTCGTACCTTTGCACCATACTGACAGATGTTGGAGAATTAACTATTAAATCAAATAAAAACATCATACCTATGAACAAGCAAGAGAAATTTGTCATCACCATCAATCGCGAGCTGGGCAGCGGCGGTCGTACCGTAGGTCGTCTGCTGGCAGAGAAGTTAGGAGTACCCTTCTACGACAAGGCCGTCATCAAGGCCCTGCAAGAGAAGTATAACCTCACCCCCGAGGAGATAGAGCGGCTGAAGGGCCGTAAGCACACCTGGTGGGCAGATGTGGAACGCATCCTCAGAGTTTATTCCAGCACAAACATGGAGTACGACTCGCTGATGAAAGACGACGCTCCCGACCTGCTAACCACCGACGAGATGTTCAAGACCGAAACTCTTATCCTGCAGGACCTGGCCGTCAGGGAGTCGTGCGTAGTGGCCGGACGCAGCGGTTTTCACGTGTTCCGCCTCCATCCCAACCACCTAAGCATTCTTATCCAGGCATCTATGGAGCACCGTGTGGCTCGTCTGGTTCGCAAAAAGGGCATTACTCAGGACGAGGCTCGCAGAATTATCGACCAGGTTGACCAGATGCGCGAGAACTATGTGAAGAAATACACCGGCACTTCGCGTTACGACACCCGCAACTACCAGTTGGTCATCACGGCCGACGGCAAGACAGAGGAAGAAATGGCCAACCTCATCATGCAGTACATTGGGGAATAATCTTTGTGACTTTGGACAGCAAATTCACTGAAATTGGACAGCAAATTCACTGAAATTGCTCAGCAAATTCACTGAAATTGCTCAGTAACTTCACAGGCAAAAAGACAAAAAAGATGAAGAAGAGAGAGTGGAAAGAGATTCGTAAGTTCGAGGAAATACTACTCGAAGAGTATCAGGGCATTGCCAAGATTACCATTAACAGGCCAAGGTACAGGAACGCGTTTACGCCGAAGACCACGCTGGAACTTAGCCAGGCCTTTGCACTGGTGCGCGAGCTGCAGCGCATCCGCGTGGTACTGCTGACAGGACAGATGAGCGAGGTGCCGGAGGGCCAGCGTCCGGAGGACGTCAAGCATGCTTTCTGCTCGGGTGGCGACATGCACGTCAAGGGGCGCGGCGGCTATATCGACGACGAGGGTGTGCCCCGCCTGTCGGTGCTTGACGTGCAGATGCAGATACGGCGGTTGCCTAAACCCGTCATTGCCATGGTCAACGGTTATGCCATCGGCGGTGGTCACGTGCTGCACTTGGTGTGCGACCTGACCATAGCTTCCGAGAACGCCATCTTCGGGCAGACCGGTCCCAAGGTCGGCTCGTTCGATGCCGGTTTCGGAAGCAGCTATCTGGCACGCATCGTCGGTCAGAAGAAAGCCCGCGAAATATGGTTTCTCTGTCGACAGTATTCAGCCCAGGAAGCCCTGCACATGGGGCTGGTCAACAAGGTGGTGCCGCTGGCTGACTTGGAGGACGAGTGTGTCCGCTGGGCTGAGGAGATGATGGAGCGTTCGCCCATTGCCCTGCGCATGATTAAGGCAGGCCTCAATGCCGAGCTGGACGGACAGGCGGGCATCCAGCAGTTGGCTGGCGATGCCACCATGCTCTACTACTTTTTGGACGAGGCCCAAGAGGGTGGCCGTGCTTTCTTGGAGAAGCGTAAGCCCGACTTCGACCAATATCCCCAGATACCTTAGAGTGAGAAAAGTGAAGAATTTGCTATCGCCTAATGTATAAGATAGATATTGAGGAGCGTGTGCTCCATTTCAAGCAGCCGGCAGGAACCAGCCGCGGCACTTACACGACACGCAGAACATGGCTGGTCAGCGTGTCTGACGGTACAGCTGTCGGAGTTGGGGAGTGTGCCCCGCTGCCACAGTTGAGCTGTGACGACATCCCTGACTATCAGGCTGTGTTGCGCCGATTCTGTGATGTCATAGAGCAGACGGGCAACATTCCCTACGACGATTTGCGCGACTATCCTTCTATGATTTTTGGACTGGAGACAGCATTTCTGGCTCTAAGCAACTTTCGCCAGCCGAAGACCGATGCTCTGCATTCGGTTCCCCTCCTCTTCGACACGCCCTTTGCTCGTGGCCAGAAGGGCATCCCCATCAACGGACTAGTGTGGATGGGCACCTTCGACGAGATGCGTGAGCGTATAGAACAGAAGCTGGAGCAGGGCTTCCACTGTGTAAAGCTAAAGATTGGTGCCATCGACTTCGAGTCAGAACTGTCATTGCTCAAGAAAATCAGGGAACGCTTCGGCCCCCGCGACGTGGAACTACGCGTCGACGCCAACGGAGCCTTCGACACCGAGGATGCCCTCTACAAGTTGGAACTGCTGTCGCAGTACGCCCTACACAGCATTGAGCAACCCATCCGTGCCGGGCAGTGGGCCAACATGGCGGAACTATGTCGTGACGCTCCACTGCGGATAGCGTTAGACGAAGAGTTGATAGGCATCAACGACCCCGACCAGAAGCGACAGTTGCTGAACATTATCAAGCCCGCATTCATCGTGCTGAAACCATCATTACACGGCGGAATGACGGGCTGCCGCGAGTGGATAGACACTGCCCGCGACATGCAGATAGGTTCTTGGATAACGTCGGCACTGGAAAGCAACATCGGACTGAATGCCATCGCCCAGTTCTGCGCCAGTGTCTATGGAACTGCCAACGGTTCCTCCCATAGCGGCATGATGATGGCACAGGGACTTGGTACGGGGCAGTTGTTCACTGACAACATTCCCTTGTCGTTGGAGATTCGAGGCGACAAACTTTGGATTAAGACCCATCAATGACAGATGTCCTTAGAAGAATTTCTTTCAGAGTGGAACAACGATAGCCCGACGCTGATGGTGCATACCAGCGGTTCCACGGGAAAACCGAAGCCCATGCTTGTAGAAAAAAGCCGCATGGAAGCCTCTGCACGCGTGACCTGCAGCTTCTTGGCACTGAAGCCTGGCGATACTGCCTTGCTGTGCATGCCCTTGGACTTTATTGCCGGAAAGATGATGGTGGTACGCGCACTGACCTGCGGTCTGCGGTTGATAGCCGTCGAACCGCAGGGCACACCCTTCTGGGAAGAACCTGTAGACTTTGCGGCTATGGTACCACTACAGGTGTGGAACCTGCTGCACGACACAGCAGGCCGCCAACGGCTGAATCGTGTCCGCCACCTGATTATTGGCGGTGGAGCCATCGACGATGCACTGGCCAGTGCCCTGACCGGTTTCCCCAACCACGTGTGGAGCACATACGGCATGACGGAAACCCTGTCACACATCGCACTGCGACGCCTCAACGGGCCTGAGAAAAGCGATTTCTACACACCTTTTCAGGGGGTGGACCTGTCACTGACGGCTGACGGCTGTCTGGTCATTGACGCACCTGCCGTACACGACGGTCCTTTAATAACCAACGACATAGCCGAGTTGCGCACTGACGGGCGGTTCCGGATTCTGGGCCGTAGGGACAATGTGGTCTGCTCTGGCGGTATCAAGATTCACATAGAGGAAGTGGAACGACTGCTACATACACACGTGCGCGAACCTTTTATTATTACTAAGGCTCCCAATGCTCGACTCGGCGAACAGCTGGTGTTGCTCACTGAGTCGGACAACTTGACGCAGATAGCTGATGCCTGTCGCTGTAATCTGCCAAAATATTGGGTGCCGCGTAGCTTCATCACTGTTCCCTGTCTTCCCATGACCCCCACCGGCAAGCCTGCCCGTAAGGAGGCAGAGCGGTTAGCCTTAGAAACAAGTGTTACGTAATAGCCAGTAATAATAACAGGTGACTTATCAGCATGAAACTGATATACCATCCTTATTAGCCCTCGCGATAGAAGTCGAGGGCTTCTTTTATCTCGTCTTCCGTGGCTGTCTGGTTGATGCGGATGTCGCCAATGGCGCCCAACAGGGTGAAGTTGATGTCGGAACCAATGTTCTTCTTGTCGTGGTGCATGAGTTCCAACAATAGCGGGTAGTCGTCGCAGCTGATGGGCATGCGTCCGTAGTGCTCCTTGATAAAGGCAACCGTCTGGCGCAGCTGGGCATGAGGGAATCCTGTCTTCACACAGCACAGGTACAGCTCTGCCACCAGGCCCCACGCTACGGCATAGCCATGGAGGACGGGATGGTGCTGCAGGGATAGCGACTCAAAGGCATGACCAATGGTATGTCCTAGGTTCAGGGCCTTGCGCAGGCCTTTCTCGGTAGGGTCTTCCAGCACGATGCGCTGCTTGACGGCCACGCTCTTTTCCAGCAGGAGGGCCAGGCGCTCCAGACATTCCTGACTGTCGGGACAGGCCTGAAGGTCCAAATCCTGAATATTAAACTGAAGGAGCTCGGCCCACATGGATTCATCAGAAATCAGCCCATGCTTCAGCATTTCCGCATAGCCAGACAGGATGTTCTCGTAGTCCAGGGTGCGAAGGAATGACGTATCGATGATTACATTCTGAGCATTGCAGAATACGCCAATCTCGTTTTTCAGGCCGCCGAAGTTGATTCCCGTCTTACCGCCCACGCTGGCATCGACCATGGCTAACAGGGTCGTAGGGATATTGATGAACTGGAGGCCGCGCTTGAACGTGGAGGCGGCAAAGCCTCCCAAGTCGGTTATCATGCCACCGCCCAGGTTGATGAGCAGTGAGTGGCGTGTGGCCCCCATGTGTTGCAACTCGTTCCATACGTGCGAGAGCGACTCCAAGGTCTTGTTGGCATCTGTGGCACCGATGGTGATGAGCCGGGCCTGCTGCATACAAGTCATCTGAGCCACCACCGGCCAGCAGGTGTTGCACGTGGTAGTGTCGCATAGTACGAACAAACGGTCGTGCGGACATTCCGCAATAGCTTCATTCAGCGACTGCTCCAAATTCCGCGATAAGGTTAGTTTCTGTGGTTCCATCGGCGTGCAAAATTAATTAAAAATAATGGAACTCGTATCGAAAAACGTCATTATTTGTAGATTTTGCACTGCTTTTGTACTTAAAAGGTTAAACTTTTACAAACCAGAAACGTCATAAGAACGTTTTTTAAACATCAAAAGACATTTAAGATGAAACGACAATTACTCATTCTCTTGCTGCCCATGATAGCCGTGGTGGCTATGGCACAGCGAACCATTACCGGAACCGTTATTGAAGACGAAACAGGTGATGCCATCCCCCAGACCACTGTCAAGTTGCTCCGTGCAGACAGCACGCTGGTGAAGGGTGTGCTCACCGACATAGAAGGACGCTTCAGCGTCAAGGCCCCATCGGCTGGGAAGTACATTGTGCAAGTCACTTGCGTGGGCTTTAAGACCTATACCAATAATCTCACCATTGCCGACAAGGACATTGCCCTGGGCAACATTACGATGCAGGTCGACGCCGTCATGCTGAAAGGAGCAACCGTGACGGGGCAGGCGTCAAAGGTGACGCTGAAGGCCGACACCTTTGTATATAATGCATCAGCATACCGTACGCCCGAGGGGTCTGTCGTCGAGGAACTGGTGAAGCGCCTGCCAGGTGCCAAGGTTGACGATGACGGAAAGATAACCATCAATGGTAAGGAGGTGAAGAAGATCATGGTGGACGGTAAGGAGTTCATGACCGGCGACACCAAGACGGCCATGAAGAACCTGCCCACCAGCATTGTGGACCGCGTACGTGCCTACGACCAGAAGAGCGACCTGGCGCGTGTCAGCGGCATTGACGACGGCGAGGAGGAAACCGTGCTTGACTTTGGCATTAAGCAGGGCATGAACCGCGGCACGATGATTAATGCCGACATTGCCGCAGGAACCAAGGACCGTTATAGCGGACGCCTCTTCGGAGGACTGATGAAGGACAACACGAAAGTCTACCTGATGGGTAGTGCCAACAACGTCAACGACATGGGCTTTGGTATGGGCGGAGGACGCTGGGGTGGTGGTCAGCAGGGACTGATTACTTCCAAGATGGCGGGTGTCAACCTGAACTACGAGAAGAAAGACCGTCTGAAGCTGGATGGCAGCGTGCGGTGGAACCACCGGAACGGCAATGCCGTCGTACGCCGCTCTACAGAGGACTTCATAAGCAGCACCGCCTCCACCTTTGGCAATTCGCTCAACAAGAACCTCACACGTGCCAATTCGTGGGATATGCGCATGCGAATAGAGTGGATGCCAGACTCTATGTGGAACATCAACTTCCGTCCCAGGTTCCAGTACAACTCAAACGACGGACTCAGCAGCGGAACCAGTGCCACCTTCGACAGCGATCCCTATGGCTTCAGTAGAATTACTGACCCTCTGTCACAGTTGAGTAAACTCACAAGCGAAGGCATTGTTAAGAATAGCAACCTCAGCAATTCCACCACATATAGTGACACCAAGTCTGTAGGCGGTAACCTGCAGATTAACCGCAAACTATCCACCAACGGACGGAACATCACCCTACGACTGACGGGTAACTACAGCGAAGGTGACAGCAAGTCGTTCTCTAACGACTCGGTCAGCTACTACCAGTTTGAGCGCGACTCCGTCTATCAAGCTAATCGTTATGCCATTACTCCCACCAAGAATTGGGACTACAGCCTGCGGGCCACCTACAGCGAGCCCATCTTTGACCGCACTTACCTGCAGTTCTCCTATCAGTATCAGTATCGTTATACCAAGAGCGATCGCGGCACCTATGACTTCAGTCATCTCGGACTGCCGTTCTTCAGCATCGAGCCCGATTATCGTCAGTGGGACCGATACCTCAATCTGTTGGGAAACACGTCATTGGATAACTATCTTGACAGCGACCTCAGCCGGTTCTCAGAATACAAAAACTACACACATACTGCCGAGATTGGACTGCGCGTCACGCGAAAGGCTTACAACCTCAACGTCGGTTTCCAGGTGATACCCCAGAAGTCACACTTCATTCAAGACTATCAGGGCGTGCATGCAGACACCACGCGTACCGTAACCAATTTCGCACCAACGGCCGACTTCCGATGGAAGATATCGCAGGTCAGCCAGCTGCGACTGACCTATCGCGCCAACAACAGTCAGCCTTCGATGAGCGACCTGCTCGACATCGTCGACGACTCAAATCCACTGAACATCCGACGTGGTAACCCAGGACTGAAACCCTCGTTCTCACAGAACATCAGACTGTTCTACAACAACTACATCCAGAAGTACCAGCGAAGCATCATGGCACACCTAAACTTTCAGGCCACCAGCAATTCTATATCGAACATGGTGTCATACGACAAGCAGTCAGGTGCCCGCACCACCCGTCCGGAAAACATCAACGGCAACTGGAACGCCTTCGGAATGTTTATGTTTAATACGGCCATCGACTCTGCGGCCTACTTCAACGTCAACACCTTCACCACGCTGCGCTATGCCCACAACGTCGGATATGTCAGCGTTGACCTCTTTGATGATTCGCAGAAGTCCACCACTAAGACCTTAGGCATTGGTGAGCGACTCGCTGCCAGCTACCGCAACGATTGGTTAGAGGTAGAACTGAACGGACAGTTGGACTATACCCACGCACGCAGTGCATTGCAGACCAACAACAACCTCGACACATGGACATTCTCCTACGGTTTGAGTACTATGCTGACGGCTCCCTGGGGCACCCAGCTCTCTACAGGGATCAACATGAATTCGCGTCGCGGATTCAACGATGACTCCATGAATACCAACGAACTCTTGTGGAATGCTCAGATTTCGCACTCACTGCTCAGGGGCAATGCACTCACCATTTCGCTTCAGTTCTACGACATCCTGCACCAGCAGTCAAACTTCAGCCGCGCGCTGACAGCCATGCAACGCAGTGATACGGAGTATAACGCCATTACCAGCTACGCCATGTTGCACGTCATCTACCGACTGAATCTCTTTGGCGGCATGGGTAACCGCGGAGGAGGACCTGGCGGTGGCCGCGGAGGTTTCGGAGGCGGCCGTGGAGGCTTCGGAGGTGGCCGTCCTCGTTTCTAAAACGCGGGTATAGAATAAGTAAAAAAAATCGAGACAAGGAAACTTTTGCGGCAAAACTTTGGACTTGCAGAGGAAAATGATTACCTTTGTGGTCTAAAAACTATTCGCTCATGCTACAGATACGCTGCAAGAACAACAACATCACCAAGAGTTTTGCTGAAGGAACGTCGCTGTTAGAAGCCTTTCAGGAGTTTCAGGATGACATCAAACTGCCCTACCCCGTGGTGTCGGCAAGGGTAAACAACGTACCGCAAGGACTGAAATTCCGATTGTTCCAGAACCGCGACGTAGAGTTTCTGGATGCCCGCGCCGGCGGTGGGCATCGTACTTACGTGCGTAGCCTTAGCTTCATGCTCTACAAGGCTACGCAGGACGTATTCCCTGGTTCGAAACTCTTCATTGAACACTCGCTGAGCCGGGGCTACTACTGTAACTTCAAGAAGCGTGGCGGCGACATTTTGACAGACGAAGACGTCGAGCGTATCAAGAGTCGCATGAAGCAGATAGTAGCCCTTGACATGCCGTTCCGGCGCACCCAGGTGCCCACCGAAGAGGCCATCCGCGTGTTCAGCGAACGGGGCTTTGCAGACAAGGTAAAGCTATTAGAGACCAGCGGACTGGCCTATACCGACTACTACACATTGGGCGATACCGTCGACTACTACTACGGACCGCTGGTACCCTCGGCGGGCTATCTGAAGGTTTGGGACTTGGAGCGTTACGAGCAGGGCCTGCTATTGCGCGTCCCCGACTGGAACAACCCCGGCGTAGTGGCCGAAAAGGTGGACATGCCCAAAACCTTTGAAATGTTTGCTGAGAAAACACGCTGGGACATCATCATGCGGCTGTCGAATGCTGGCGATGTCAACCGTGCCATCCAAAAGGGACATGCCTCGGAGCTCATACAGGTCAGTGAGGCTTTGCAGGAGAAGAAAATCGTGCAGATAGCCGAGGAGATAGATCGTCGCTACCATCAGCGGGAACACCCCGTGCGAATCGTTCTTATCACCGGTCCGTCGTCATCGGGAAAGACGACCTTCTGCAAGCGTCTCTGCATACAGCTGCTGGCCTGCGGACTGCGCCCATACTCGTTCTCCACTGACGACTATTTCGTCAACCGCGTGGACACACCTAAACTGCCCAACGGCGACTACGACTTCGACAACATTGAGACTGTAGAGTACGCACTACTGGAAGAGCATCTGCAGCGACTGATGGCTGGTGAGCGCGTGGAGGTACCTGAGTACAACTTTGCCACGGGCATGCGCGAATGGAACGGCAAGCGAATCAAACTCTCCAACGACTCGGTGCTTATCCTGGAAGGCATTCATGCCCTGAATCCGCTGTTAACACAGAAGATTGATGACTCGCTAAAGTACAAAATTTACATATCGGCACTCACCAGCATCTCGCTCGACGACCACAACTGGATACCCGTGCGCGACAACCGCCTGCTACGTCGCATCATACGCGACTACAACAAGGGAGCGTTCACTGCCCGGCAGACCATAGCGCAGTGGAAGAACGTCTGCGATGCGGAAGACCAGTGGATATTTCCCTATCAGGAAACGGCTGACGTCATGTTCAACTCGGCGTTGAACATTGAGTTTGCCGTGTTGCGCACCCACGCAGACATCATTCTGCAGTCGGTACCCCGCAACTGTCCCGAATATGCCGAGGCACACCGACTGCTGAAGTTCATCCATTACTTCCTGCCGGTATCCGACAAAGAGATACCGCCTACGAGCATCATGCGTGAGTTCGTGGGCGGCAGCAGTTTCAAGTTCTAAAGCGAAAGTGAACTGTAATAATCCTTCATGGTGCGCTCGTCAGTAGCTGCATCAGTGAAGGCTTCCAAAAGGACTGGACGGTCGCTATCCATATACAGTAATGTATCCATGGCCCGTTGCAGATGCTGCATGTCATAGACCGTTATATAGCGGATGTCGTTCTGCCGGCAAATGCCTTCAGCCGTGGCTGGATGTTCTGCAGCGACTAATTTGTCACGGGCAGAACTTTGCTTCAGTCCTGGCAGCATATTGAAGATACCACCGCGTCCGTTGTTCAGCAACAGGATACGCAGGTTGCCCCGAAGGTTCTGATTCCACAGGGCATTCTGGTCGTAGAAGAAGCTGAGATCGCCCAATACGCAAACCACCTTGTCACAGGTCACGACAGAAAAGCCTGCTGCCGTGGAGAGCGAACCCTCAATACCATTCACGCCACGATTGCACCATACGGGATGCCGTGCATAAATATTGGCCAGGCGGATGGCCGTGCTGTTACCGTAATGAATAGGGACATCATCGACAGTATTTTCCAGACATCTCACAACCGCCATCTGCGAATAAGGGGGCTCATAAGCGTCCACTTTCTGCCTGACGTATGTAAGCAACTGGTCCCACAGACTGACAAACGGATGCTGATGCGGCTGCTGTTCCAGCATGAAACGCACTTGGTCGGCCACCACGTCACCATCGCCCTGCACGACATGGGTCAGATTCAAGAAGGTGTCCGTAGGCTGGCCTGTGGCATTTACCAGCCAGGTCTGCTTGGCCTTACGAAGGAAGTATTTCAGCCGCTTACTGACGATGGAGCCACCGGTATAGAGGACAAAGTCGGGCACGTAGCGTTCGTCGTCGTCAACGAGCATGGCGGCCTCGTCCATCAGCGGATTCCACGGTTGTCCGGCTATCAGCATGGGGCGCCTGCTATGTATAAACATCCGCACCACATGACTCAGCACATGAGGAGCCATCGCGGCAGAGGTGAATTCTATCTTGCGTTCATCGGGTAAGGCTGCAGTGGTGAAACTGAAGAGTGGTTCGGTGATGGGCACATTGACATGCACAGGACCGTTCTGCGCCATCAGAGCCTCGTTGACCAGACGGTTGCAGTACCAGCGCGACTCCTCGTCATGAGGTTCGGGCAGTGTGACCGCCTTGACAACAAAGCGTCCCAGGGCATCAGACTGTGGCAGCGTCTGTCCATCCTGCTGGTCTATCCACTGTGGCGGCCTGTCAGCAGAGACCACCACCAATGGCCGATGCTGATAGCAGGCCTCGGCAACGGCGGGGGTCGTGTTGAGCAAGGCCGTTCCCGAGGTGACACATACCACCACGGGAGCGTTGACGGCCTGCGTCATGCCCAAGGCGTAGAAAGCTGCCGAGCGTTCATCAGTAACTGGAAAACATTGTATATCAGGACATTCGTTAAGGTTATGCACAATCGGTGCGTTCCTGCTCCCGGGACATACCACAGCATGGCGCACACCATGTGCCACCAACAGACTGGTCAGTATGTTTACATTCTCCTTATTACAATACATTCCTATTCGTAAAAACAGTACTACTTCGTAAATTAACACTCCGTTATCAATACCTTCCGCATAGTGTCCAGCTTACTCTCCGTCTCCAACCACTCTGACTCTTCCTGACTGTCCTTCAGTAGTCCGCCACCCGCATACAGTTCGTAGCCATTGCTGAACAACTGCATACAGCGCAAGGTAACAAACAGGTGGGTACGTGCCGCTGCATTGAAAGGTCCCATAAACCCACTATAGTACGAACGTGTACGGTGCTCGTTCTGTTGTATAAAAAGGAAAGCCTCGTGCTTGGGCAGACCACAGACGGCTGGAGTGGGATGCAAGGCATCAAGCAGTTCTCCTACGCGCACGTTATTATATAAGGTGAAGCGGAAGTCACTGCGCAGATGAGCCAAATGACCAGCCCGCGTGGTATAGGGACCCTCTTCCGTAAAGTCGTTACTGAACTGCTCCAGCAACCTGGTGATATAAGTAGCCACAAAACGTTGTTCCTGCAAGTTCTTGTCACTCCACGCCACTTTATCCTGCCAGGGCATAGTGCCAGCCAGAGCCATGGTCTGCCAATTCCCATTGACGCCTGAGAGCAGCGTCTCTGGTGTTGCCGTCAGCCACATACCGCTTTGAGGGGTATATACCAGCGCGATGAACATGCGAGGATACAGGTTGCACGCACGATGAAACAGTTCAACAGGCGCTGCACTATCGGCTTTTGCTATCGACAGACTCCGTGCCAGCACCAATTTACGGAACGTTCCTCTCAACAGTTGAGCGTGAAAGTTCAGAAAGTCGATGTGATAGTCATCCCGCTGATTCGCCTGATGTTCCAACGCCAACACAGGAAGGTCCACCTGAAACGACTCGATGCCCTCAACTTCTGGTTCAATAAGCAGGATAGGCTCGTCAGCAGTTACGGCAAAAGGAGCCACAACAAATCCACGCTGGCAGTCCAAGGCTGTCAGTGAACGAAACTCCCTGACACTACCCCTTGTCAGCATTACCTCGCGGGCATAGGGCATACGGTACAGTGCAAAGCCCTGGTTCATGCCTTCTTCTGCCTGATAATGTAATTGGTAACGCGTACAGAGCTAATCAGCTCGCCAGCACTATTCCTGATGTCGACAGTCCATACATGCAGCGTCTTTCCACGATGTTGCAAGCGGGCATAAGCTATCACCGTGTCGCCTTCCGACACTGCCTGCACATGAGAGCCGCTAACCTCAATGCCCACACAGGCACAATCAGGACAGAGTGCTGACGACCCTACCCCTGCCACGTTCTCGGCCAGCGCCAGCGAGGCACCACCACTCAGAAAGCCGAAGGGTTGGCGGTTGCGCTCATCCACCTTCATGCGCGCCATACAAGTGTCGTCCTCGGCAGTAGAGAGGAACTCCATGCCGAGGGCGGTACTCAAATTAGGTTTCTCATTGACAATTCTATTAATTCCTTCTACGTCCATTATTAACTTCTACATATCACAGTCCCTGAACGGATACTTTTTATTTGAACAGCGAGTATTCCGGAATCACCCATGCCAAGGCACCAGCTCCCAGCACCTCGCGCTCACGGTCGTTCATCTTTGACACCAGAATCTTGATGCTGCCGCGCATGTTACTGAACACATGCTCATCGAACGACTGGCGCAAGGGGTCCATTAACCACTGTCCAGCCTTTGAAATTCCTCCCGTCAGAATGATGGCCTGAGGGTTGACGATGGAGGCATAGTTGGCCAATCCCACACCCAGCCAATAGCCTGTCTGACGATAAACTTCAATAGCCAGTTGGTCACCCTTGTCACAACATTCAGTAATAATGCGCGGCGATAACTTTTCAACGTCACGCATCAGTGAGGGCTGGTCGCTCTGAGCCATCAACTCCTGGGCAGTGGTCATCACGCCATGGGTGGCACAATAGGCCTCTAAACAGCCCTGCTTTCCACAAGCGCACTGCCGGCCACGGTCGACAACAACAGTATGTCCGAACTCTCCGGCAAAGCCTTGATAGCCCCTATGTCCACGACCGCGTGAGAAGAAGCAGCTGCCTAACCCCACGCCTAAGCTCACTACCACAAAGTCTTTCATGCCATGAGCGGCACCATAATTGAATTCGCCCAGTGCAGACACGTGGGCATCGTTGGCCACAGCCACAGCCATGCCTAACTGGTCGCGCATCATGGCGGCCAATGGTATCACGCCTTTCCAGGGCAGATTGGGGGAATTCACAATACTGCCTGTCAGGAAATTGGCACTCGGGCAACTCACACCCACAGAGCGTACTGTCGAGAATCCTCCGTTTTCTTCCATCAGCAGCACCATGCTCTCGGTAAGCTTCGACACGAAGTCATTCACGTTAGGATAATCCAGTGTGGAAAAACTGTCTTCTGCAATGATATTCCCCCGAATATCTACAATGGCATAGGTCGTCAGCTGGTTGCTGATATCAATACCCATCACTCTGGACTTCACACTTTCTTCCTCTATCATAGTCGCTAATCGTCAGTTAAAATGTTTTGCTTATTTGACACTTTTCTTTATCACAGCCACAGTCTCTCAGTACTCACTCTTCTGTTTTTTATTTAAACAATGAGTACTCTTCCACCTCCCATGCCAACACACTTGCACCCAACAAGTCCATCTCGTCCTCCTCCAACTCTGACGTAAGGAATTTCACCTTGCCGCGAATGTTGGGGAACACATGTTCATCGAACGACTTCTCCGTAGCATTCAGCAACCACTCACCTGCATGAATGACCTTACCGGTGAAGATGATAGCCTGCGGATTGACTACCGAAGCGTAGTTAGCCAAGCCGATGCCCAACATCATTCCTGTGCGACGTAACACCTCCTGGCTCAGCTGGTCGCCTTTCTGACAGAAGGCAGCAAGCTGGTCGATGGTGGGATTGTCCACACTTCGCAACAGCGAGGGCTCGTCACTTTCGGCCAGCATCTCATGGATGGTCTGGCGAATACCCTTGCGGGCCACATACATCTCCAGACAGCCTTTCTTTCCACAGCCGCACTGACGGCCGTCAGGACGCACACAGGCATGTCCTACCTCACCGGCAAAACCGTCCTGTCCCAGATGTGCATGACCATTGGAGAACAAACAACTGCCCACACCGTTGCCCATCGTCAGCAAAATGAAATCCTTCAGTCCGTGTGCAGCTCCATAGGCATGTTCGCCCAAGGCACGCACATGGGCGTTATTGCCCAAGGCTACGGCCAGTCCAAGCCTGTCGCGCAGCAGAGCAGCCATAGGTACAACGCCCTTCCATGGCATATTCGGCGAGTTCACTATGCTTCCCGTCAAATAGTTGCCGCTGGGTGCACTGATGCCCACAGCCCTGACGGACTCGTAGCCACCATATTTTTCCACCAGCGTGACGATATTGTCACACAACACTGACGCGAAATCGGCAATGTTCGGATTATCCCCCGTTGGAAAGCTGTCTTTGCCCAGAATGTTGCCTCTCACATCGACAACAGCGGTATTGGTAACATCCAGTCCAATGTCCACGCCTACCACCCGGGTCTTGATATTCTCATTAATCATAACAGTTCGAACGCGTATTGCTTGTTTAGAGCTACAAATATAAGGATTTTTCTTTTATCGGCCAAATGTTTGTCAAGAATTTAGCATTTATTTAACGAAACCACGCATTTAAGGGATTTTTACAGTCATTTTCACCACGATTTCAAGTTTTTTTTCGTACCTTTGCCGATAATTTAACATCTATGCCCCCTTTGGGGTATGAATTATAACAGACAACAAACAATCAAAACATGAACGTTTTAGAACTTAGCGAACAGGAAATCGGCAGACGCGAAAGTCTGCAGGAACTGCGCGACATGGGCATCAACCCCTACCCTGCTGCAGAATATCCCACCAATGCTTTCTCTACAGACATCCGCCAGAAGGTGGAAAGTGGTGAGTGGAACATCGACGACGCTGACCCCGACCACCCCACCCCCATCAGCGAACATCCGGCTGTCGTCATTGCCGGTCGTATGATGAGCCGTCGTGTCATGGGCAAGGCCAGTTTCGCAGAGATTCAGGACTCCAAGGGACGCATACAGGTGTACATCTCCCGTGACGACCTTTGCCCGGGTGAAGATAAAGATTTATATAATAAGGTGTTTAAGCGGCTGCTGGATATTGGCGACTTCATTGGTGTCCGTGGTTACGTGTTCCGCACCCAGACGGGTGAAATCAGCGTTCACTGTCAGGAACTCACGCTGCTGTCGAAAGCACTGAAGCCCCTGCCCATCGTGAAATACAAGGACGGCGTGGCCTATGACAAGTTCGACGACCCCGAGCTGCGCTATCGTCAGCGCTATGTCGACCTGGTGGTCAACGACGGTGTCAAGGATACATTCTTGCAGCGTGCCACCGTCATCCGCACATTAAGAAAAGTTCTCGACGAGGCTGGCTATACCGAGGTGGAAACGCCGACACTGCAGATGATAGCCGGTGGAGCCTCAGCCCGCCCGTTCATTACGCATTTTAACGCATTGGATCAGGACATGTACATGCGCATTGCCACCGAGCTCTACCTGAAGCGACTCATTGTAGGTGGCTTCGAAGGTGTCTACGAGATTGGCAAGAACTTCCGCAACGAAGGCATGGACCGCAACCATAACCCGGAGTTCACCTGCATGGAACTCTACGTTCAGTATAAGGATTACAACTGGATGATGTCGTTCACCGAGAAATTGCTTGAGACTATCTGTATCGCTGTCAACGGAAAGCCCGAGCGCGAGATTGACGGCAACATCGTTTCGTTCAAGGCACCCTATCGCCGACTGCCCATTCTCGATGCCATCAAGGAAAAGACCGGCTTCGACTGCGACGGAAAGAGCGAGGACGAGATTCGCCAGTTCTGCCTCTCCAAGGGCATGGACGTCGACGAGACCATGGGTAAGGGCAAGCTTATCGACGAACTCTTCGGCGAGTTCTGCGAGGGAACCTTCATCCAACCCACCTTCATCACCGACTATCCCGTCGAGATGTCACCGCTGACAAAGATGCACCGCTCGAAGCCCGGACTCACCGAGCGTTTCGAACTGATGGTCAACGGAAAGGAGCTGGCCAATGCCTACTCCGAGCTCAACGACCCCATCGATCAGGAAGAGCGTTTTGTTGAACAGATGCGCCTGGCCGACAAGGGTGACGACGAAGCCATGATTATCGACCAGGACTTCCTGCGTGCACTTCAATATGGTATGCCCCCCACCAGTGGCATCGGCATCGGCATCGACCGTCTGGTCATGCTCATGACCGGCAAGACATTCATCCAGGAAGTACTCTTCTTCCCGCAGATGAAGCCCGAAAAGAAGATTCCTCAGTCCACCCCTGCCGAGTGGGCAGCCGTCGGTGTAGCCGAAGAGTGGGTTCCTGTACTCCGCAAAGCAGGCTTCAACCTTGTACAGAACATCCAAGGCGAGAAGGCTCAAGGCCTTCAGCAGAAGATTGGCGACATCGTCAAGAAGTACAAGCTTGACATGCAGAAGCCCAGCGTTGCTGACATCGAGCAATGGATTAATGCTGTAATTAGTAATGGGTAATTAATAATGGGTAATTAAGATTACTCATTACTCATTAACGATATTAACGACATGTACGACTGCGGTAGAATAGCAATTATCGGTGGCGGCAGCTGGGCCACGGCCATTGCCAAGATTGTGGTGGGTAAGACTCACCACATAGGATGGTACATGCGTCGCGACGACCGTATTGAGGACTTTCGCCGACTGGGCCACAACCCTGCCTACCTGATGAGCGTCCATTTCAACATCGACGAGATTTACTTCTCCTCCGACCTTAACAAAATTGCCCAACAGTACGACACACTGGTCTTCGTCACTCCCTCACCTTACCTCAAGAGCCACCTCAAGAAACTCAAGACACGGCTGCGCGACAAGTTCATCGTCACAGCCATCAAGGGCATTGTTCCCGACGAGAACCTTGTCTGTTCCGAGTATTTCCATCAAGTCTACGATGTTCCCTACGAGAATCTGGCCTGCATTGGCGGTCCCTCCCACGCTGAGGAGGTAGCCCTGGAGCGACTGTCCTACCTCACGGTGGGCTGCGCTGACCTCACGAAGGCAGAAGCCTTTGCCGACATCCTAGCCAGCGAGTACATCAAGACCAAGACATCCTCCGATGTCATCGGCATCGAGTATTCTTCAGTATTGAAGAATGTCTACGCCATTGCCGCAGGCATCTGCAACGGACTGAAGTTCGGCGACAACTTCCAGGCCGTACTCATGGCAAATGCAGTACAGGAGATGGCCCGCTTCCTGAAGGTCATCCACCCCATTGAGCGCAACATTGTCGACAGTGTCTACTTAGGCGACTTGTTGGTTACGGGCTATTCCAACTTCTCGCGCAACCGCACCTTTGGCACCATGATTGGCAAGGGTTACAGCGTCAAGTCGGCACAGATAGAGATGGAAATGATTGCCGAGGGCTACTTCGGCACCAAGTGCATGAAGGAAATCAACCGCCACTGCCACGTCAACATGCCCATTCTTGATGCCGTCTACAACATTCTTTACGAGCGCATCAGCCCGCAAATAGAAATCAAGCTGCTCACCGACTCGTTCCGTTAACCATCACGAGCCGGTGAGCAATCCTTTCAAAGTTCATTTCACAGGCCATTATCGCCAGCAGACCGTCCGTGCGCTGTCAGGTCAGTCGGCAGTTGGTACCTGCTGACAGCGCTGTAAGTAGAAGCTGCGGAAGTCCGCCCAGCGGTAGTACGGCGCCTGTGTGGTGGGCACGGGCAGTGTAGCCTCCTGCCCGTTGAGCAGGCACTTCACCAGCACTCCCTCACCTTCGTCGTGACTGCGGTAGAACACCAGTTGCACGTTGCTGGCTTTACAGGTCTCCCAGTTCTGGTAGCAGTACTTCACCTGATACGGGTCCTCGGGGTCTGCATCGGCACCGTTGATGCCCATCAGCACCGTCAGCGGTCCCAGACAGCTGTCATGCCCGAAGCGCAGGTCGGCCAGGTGGTCACTGGTCCCTGACAGTACTTCGTCAGCCCTGCCTATGATGTCCTGCAACACGGGGATTATCTTATACTTGTCTAACGACACCCACTCATACGAACCCAAGTTCGCCGTCTCCCAGTTGTCAGCAATCTCGCGGTCCGACACCAGCGACCCCATCATGCCCTCGTAGCCGATGCTAGGCAGCGTCTTGTAGAAGTCTATCAGCACATAGGCACACTTCCTGCCGTCCCACGGCAATGAGTCCGTACTCACAAAGGCACGCGCCAGCACTTGCCCGGGCAGCATGTCCACACCCTTATACGTGTCACGATGCGCCTTGAATCGTGCCTTTCCTTCCGGATAGTCGTGTTTTACGGGGTTCCGGCTGTCGGTAGGAACCACACCGTCCAGCGTGAAACGCGAAGCTTGCTCGCGGATTTCCAACTGTGGGTTACACTGTACCAGTTCCTGACAGAACGCCGACATGCTCAGCATGCACCGCCCCGACAACGACGAGAAGGCAAACACGTTGCCACCATCCTTGAACACGTCCGTAAACGAATCATACATCACGCGTGCAATGCCCTGGTGCTGCTCCCAGCCCAGTTGCGTCAACTCGCCGACACCGGTCATCAGTTCCTCCCTGACAGCCATGTAACGTTCGTAGAACGCCTCGCCGTCAGCCGTCAGCAGCTGTCGGTCATGCGTCGTAGTAAGCAGCGTGTCCATGTTCAGATACAGCTTAGAACTCCAGTTGTAGCGCGAGCCGTGCCGCCCGTAGTGGCTGATGTAGAACGGATGGTAACCCTCCGGGGCCTCCGTCATCTGTCCCTGTTCGAAGCTATAGGGATAGTCCGTACCGTACGCCTTGCGCGGATCGGCCGCCAGTTGTGCCAACGGGTCGGCCTGTTGGGCCAAGCCCGACAGCGCAGTCAGTCCCATCATTAGGACAATGAAAAGTCTCTTCATAAATGGTTCTTTGTTTAGTATCATCCGTCATAGCCTAAGCCATAACTTCTGCAAAGATAATCATTTTCTGCGAAACACGTGAGCTTCAGGCGACAAATAATGCACTTTCCGGAAAAAAAAGCCATCGGTTACAGTCTGTTTTGAACCCAGACGAAAAGCAAACTCGGCGAATTTGGTTGGCAAACTCGGCGAATTTGGTTGGCAAACTCGGCGAATTTGGTTGGCAAACTCGGCGAATTTGGTTGGCAAAATAAGTTAAACAACATTCCACTTGAGTTTCCTTTGCATATCCGTTTAATGCGAAACAGCATTTAATAACATTTAGCACATTGCAGAGCTAAGCGTCTCAATGGCAAAAAAAGTGGACCGACTATTTTGTTAGTCCACATTTTTTTTGTACTTTTGCAACCATATATATAATATGAACGCTAAAACAAGACGAATAACGAAAAACTTATGAGCAACATCAAACTTGACATCAGAAAAGCCGCCTGCTTCCTGGAAGCCGGCGCAGTGAAGGCTTTCGAGCCGAAGGTAAAGGCCGCTCAGCAGGCCCTTGAGGACGGAACAAGTCCAGGTAACGACTTCTTAGGATGGCTGCACCTGCCCAGCAGCATCACGCCGGCATTCCTGTCCGAACTTCAGGATACGGCCAACGTGCTCCGCCAGAACTGCGAAGCCATCGTGGTGGCCGGCATCGGCGGTTCGTACCTGGGTGCCCGTGCAGTCATCGAGGCCCTGGGCAACTCGTTTGCCTGGCTGGTGCAGGACAAGAAGAACCCCACCATTCTGTTTGCCGGCAACAACATCGGCGAGGACTACCTGTCTGAGTTGACGGAATACCTGAAGGACAAGAAGTTCGGTGTGATAAACATTTCGAAGAGCGGTACCACCACAGAGACAGCGCTGACCTTCCGCCTGCTGAAGAAGCAATGCGAGGAACAACGCGGCAAGGAGGAAGCCAAGAAGGTGATTGTGGCCGTGACGGACGCCAAGCGTGGTGCTGCCCGCACCTGTGCTGACAAGGAGGGCTACAAGAGCTTCATCATCCCCGACAACGTGGGCGGACGCTTCTCGGTGCTGACCCCGGTGGGTCTGCTGCCTATCGCCTGTGCCGGTTTCGACATCAAGGAACTGGTTGGCGGTGCCCAAGACATGGAGAAGGCCTGCGGCAAGGACGTGGCCTTCGACGAGAACCCCGCAGCCCAGTATGCTGCCGTGCGCAACGCCCTGTACCAAAGCGGCAAGAAGATAGAAATCATGGTGAACTTCCAGCCGAAGCTGCACTTCATGTCAGAATGGTGGAAACAGCTCTACGGCGAGTCGGAGGGTAAGGACAAGAAGGGCATCTTCCCCGCCTCCGTAGACTTCACCACCGACCTGCACTCCATGGGTCAGTGGATTCAGGACGGCGAGCGCACCATCTTCGAAACGGTCATCAGCGTGGAGGAGCCGGAGCGCAAGCTGCTGTTCCCCAGCGACGAGGAGAATCTGGACGGTCTGAACTTCCTGGCCGGCAAGCGCGTGGACGAGGTGAACAAGATGGCTGAGCTGGGTACGCGTCTGGCTCACGTGGACGGTGGCGTGCCCAACATCCGCATCACGATGCCCCGACTGACGGAGCGCTACCTGGGACAATTGATATACTTCTTCGAGATTGCCTGCGGCATCAGCGGCAACGTGCTGGGTGTCAACCCGTTCAATCAGCCCGGTGTAGAAGCCTACAAGAAGAATATGTTCGCACTGTTGGACAAACCCGGTTACGAAGAAGACTCTAAGGCCATCAAGGAGCGACTGGCCAAGGAAGATTGAGAGATGAGAGTTGGAAACTGAAAGTTGAAAGTTGAGAGTTAAGAGTTGAAAAATTCTATTCTACAATACCTAAGAAAGCACGGCTTCAGGAGTTTCTGTCCGGAAGCCGTGCTTTTCGATATGGACGGCGTGCTGTTCGACTCGATGCCCAACCACGCCGTAAGCTGGCACGAGTCGATGGCCACTTTCGGACTGGAGATACCGTTGGAGGGTGCCTACCGCTATGAGGGCATGAGGGGTGTGGAGACCATCAAGCTACTGGCCCGCGAGCAGTGGCACCGGGAACTAATCGATGACGAGGCGCAACGCATGTACGAGGCTAAGTCGGCACTGTTTGCCCGGCAGCCTGCTCCACAGAAGATGGACGGCATAGAACACCTGATGCAGCAAATCCATAAGGACGGCATGACGATTGGTGTGGTCACGGGCAGCGGACAACACACGCTGCTTGACCAGTTGGAAAAAGGTTTCATGGGGTTTGTACGACGCGAACACATCGTCACGAGCTATGATGTCACGCATGGCAAACCTGCTCCAGACCCGTATCTGGCGGGCATGAGGAAGTGTGGTGTGCAGCCGTGGCAGACCATTGTCGTGGAGAATGCGCCACTGGGCATCCTGTCGGCAGTGGCTGCCGGATGCTTCACGATAGGTGTCAACACAGGTCCGCTGGCCGACAACGAACTGCTTGCAGCAGGCTGTGACTTGCTGTTGGCCGACATCAGCCACTTGGACAAGGCGTGGGCTGACATTGTAAAGGCAACGAGGCAGACTGACGATTCAGGGAAATAAGCTGTGCAACGGACTAAACACCGTCATCGTCGCCCGTGCTGTCAAGAGCGCTTTCGTCAACAGGTGCTGTGTCCATCTGAGTGTCCTGACTGACATCAAGTACGCCCATGCGCGACAACCTGATGACCAATGGAATGTACTCGTCAGTCTGAGGATGTCCGACACTGGCGGCAAACACCAGCCAGTCACCGTCGACACGGTCGAAGACAATACCTTCGAGGACACCCGTCTGGCGATAATCGTCGTTGAGATGGCTGGCGAAGGAAGCCTTCGTAAAATGACGCTTGAAAAACACTGAACCGTCGGTCCTGCTGACGGTGACCGTAAACACGTTGTCGACAAACTGCTGGCCAGTATCGTCTTTCACCATGGGCAGTGAGTCAGAAGGCTGGCGCAAAACGGCAACGTGGTAGGTCTTTCCTATCCAGGGAACATCGCGCTCATCGTTGTACGGCTCCATGCGTACGGGAGCCTTCGGTTCTGCTTTCGCCAACCGTGGGGCGATAATGTCGTTACTCTTCTTCTTCTCGCCACAGGCCGTCAGCAGCAGTGCCGCGCACAGGGCCGTAGCAGTCAGAATGGTCTTTGTCATCATATTCTTATTATTAACAATATTCAATCATCAACGTTCTACGCGGACAAAGGTACGAAAAAAAAACGAATATCCCACCATCACTGGCGGGATATTTGTTTTCCTGAGATCTTAAATACTTACCCCAAAGGATATTATACCCAATCATTTTAAGGCGCGCTTGCCTATGAAAAAAACACTATGTTAACCTAAATCACTATGATGTTTTGATGCTTATGTATCAATCTGACGGCAAAGGTAGGAAAAAGTTTAATGAGCAAGCAAAAAAAATCGATAATAAGTGTCAATTTGATATTTTTTAGCTAACTTTGTAGCCAACAAAAAGACAAAATGAACAAGTATTTATTCACATTAACATTTTTTGCCGTAATCAGTGCCCTGACATCGTGCGGCAACAAGGAGCAGCCTGTGGTGGTGGACGAGGCTGTTCGCGACACCATTCCCACACTGGTGACGCAGATACAGAAATGCTCGCGACTGTACACCACGGAATACCGCATCCACAAGATTGTGACTCACGACGACGTGTTGCGGCTGAAGGGCACGCTGCTGAAGCAGGACATCGACATTGCGCTGCCCTTAGGTGAGCGTAAGATAGCCATCCCGATGGACGCCACGCTGAAAGCATACATTGACTTCAGCGACTTCTCGGAGAAGAACGTTGAGCGCAACGGTAACCACATCACCATCCTGTTGCCAGACCCGAAGGTGCTGATGACCAGCTCGCGCATCAACCAAAAGGAAGTGCGCGAATATGTCGGACTGACGCGCTCGCACTTCACTGACAAGGAGTTGTCGGCCTATGAACAGCAGGGCCGCCAGGCTATACTGAACAGCGTGCCTAACCTGAACATCATGGAAATGGCCCGACAGAACGCTGCCCGTGCACTGGTGCCTATGCTCACGGAGATGGGCTATAAGCAGGAGAACATCACCATTGCCTTCCGCAAGAACCTGGACATCATGCAACTCATCAATGCCACGCTAGAGAAGAAAAAATGAACAGTAACAGAAGAGAAGAAAAGAAAGGAATGAACGGAATGACCAAGAATATAAAAACCGCCGTCGTGGCTGCAGTGTTCATAACCGTTGTGGGTGGTGTCTTATGGCTGTTCAGTGCCATCAGGTCGACATCGGTGGCCGTAGACGTGGACGACCATATCAATGTAACCCCCGAACAGATCAGCAGCATCAAAGCCATCGGCGAATGGGAGTTCATGGCCATAGCCAACGAGGAGTTGACAGACACCATCCGCAAGGGGCTGTTCAGCAACGACCACCTGTCGCGCATCTACTACGGCACGGTCAGGTTAGGCATCAACATGCATCAGGTGAAGCCCGGGTGGATTGTCACCGAAGGCGACAGCATCACCGTGACGCTGCCCCCCATCACGCTGCTGGACCACGACTTCATTGACGAGGCACGCACCAAGAGTTTCTTTGAGAGCGGGTCGTGGAGTCACCAAGACCGCGAGGCACTCTACAAACGCGCATACAGGAAAATGCTGGAAAGAAGCATGACAACCGAAAACATGCAGCAGGCAAGACAGAACGGTGAGGAGCAGTTCCGGCAGATGATGCGTGCCATGGGCTTTGAACATGTCAGCATCCGCTGGCAACAATGAGACGGCGGCGCAGGGGTTGTGACTACTTCGTCAAAGGAAGCACTAACACCATGCGCGTGCCACCTGTGTAATAGGCGTCGCGCAACAGTTCGCCTCCCAACTTTTCAGCCAGCCGGTGGCAGATGCTCAGGTCGAGTTCTGCCTCGTCCTTCATATCGTCAGGACGTTCAAAATAGCTGAAAAGGCTGCCCATGCGGTTTTCCGGAATACCTATGCCGGTGTCAGCAACGTAGATGGCAAGGCGGTCAGGATACTCCGTAGTGCTGCACCCAGCAGTAATATGCCCCTCTTCGGTGAAGCGACAAGCGTTGATGATGAGCTTGTTGACCACCAGCTCTACCAGATGGATGTCGCTCTTGATGAAAAACTCGTCGTCAACGCCGCGCTTGTACTTCAGCGTAACGGCTTGACGGTGATAGATGCTGTGCAGGTTGGCCTCCAGACAACGGCGGCAAAGGGCGTTGGGACTGAACGACTCAAGTTTCAGCTGGTGACCGGTCTCGTCGGCACCGGTGAACATCATGACTTCGTCCATCAGCGTACCGATAAGGCTAGTGCTGTAGCGAAGCTGGTCGGCAATGTTACGTTTCTCGTTCTTCGACAGGTACAGGTCTTCCTTGCTGACCGTATCGGCCAGTCCGTTGACAACCTTCAGGGGGTTGCGTATCTCGTGATTGATGTTTTGAAGGAAGGCCTGGATGATGCGCTCGGACTTTCGGGCACTGCGCATCTTGTTCCTCATGTACCATATCATGACACATGAGCCAAGCAGCAACAGCAACAGGATTATCAACAGAACAGTTTCCATCATAGCGAATGAACGAACGTTAATAGGTTGCGAAGTTAGTAAATAATTCTTAAAACGCCAAATTTTTCCCACACTTTTTACATAAAAAGATGTCTCTTTAAGGTCGTGCGCCATCGGGCAGCGACCACTCCACGACGGTCAACACACCATCGGTAACACGGAATCGGACATCAAGGCCACGGAAAGGCATGCCGTAGAGACGGCCGTCGTCAGCATGATAGTGTGGACGAGGGTCTAAAGCCAACACTTGGCGCAGCGCTTCGCCTTCAGCATCGGACAGCTGGGCGAGCAGTGCTGCCGGCACCACCACTTCCAACCGGTGCCAAGCATGGCAGTCAGTGAACCCGCCACGAGCCTCAGCATGACTGTCAACGTATGGCAGATAAGGCTTCACGTCGTAGATAGGCGTACCGTCCATCAGGTCGGCACCGCTCACCAAGATATCACAACGATCAAAGTCGATACTGGTGATGCGCACCGATGACAGTCCGAGATTATTGGGACGAAAGGGCGACCGGGTGGCCCACACCCCTACCCGCACGTTGCCGCCCAGCAGCGGGGGGCGGACGGTAGGATGCTTCTCTGCCTCCACATTAGCGGAAAATCCCCAGAGGAGCCACACATAGTCGTAACCTTCCAGTCCGCGTAAGCCCTCGGCCTGCCGGTAGTCGCCACAGAACTCCACGTGTCCCTGCAGGCTGTCAGCCAGTCCGCTCTGACGCGGAATGCCGAACTTCGAGGTGAACGGCGAACGGAAATATGCTATTGGTTCGATAGTCATCGGGTGCAAAAATACACATTTTTATTTTATATTACCACTTTTATTTTTTATTTTTTATTGTATATTTTATATTTTCTTTCGTATCTTTGCACCATGGAACACAAGACAATTACTTTCGACAGTTTTATTCGGGGCTTTATCAGCGTGCTCATTTTTGCAGCCATCATCATGCTGCTTAACCGCCTTAGTGCCGTGTTGCTACCCTTCTTCCTGGCATGGATCATTGCATACCTGCTATTCCCCATTGTCAAGTTCTTCCAGTACCGCTGCAAGCTGCGGTTCCGTATTGCGGGCATACTGTGCACATTCCTCATCGTGGGGGGCGTACTCACAGGGCTGGTCATGCTTATGGTACCACCCATCATTGAGGAGGCCATGCGTGTGAAGGACCTGCTGGTGGAGTTTGTCGCCAACAACAGGAACCTGAGCAACATCCCCAACATGATAGAAGACTTCATACATGAGCATGTGACAGCCAGCGACGTGAAGGCATTGGTGACACAAGAGGGATTCATGGACACCATCAAGCAGAGCGTACCAAAGATATGGGACATCATTACGCAGTCGTTCAGCATTCTCTCCAGCATGTTTACACTGACAATGGTAGCACTGTACACCTTATTTATATTATTAGACTACGAGAAGTTTTCCACCGGATGGGTCGATCTGCTGCCGGTACGTTACCGTCATTTCGCCATACAGCTGGTGACGGATGTCACACAGGGCATGAACCTCTACTTCCGCGGACAGGGCCTCGTGGCCCTCATCGTCGGCGTGCTGTTCAGCATCGGGTTCCTCATCATTGACTTTCCCATGGCCATCGGTCTGGGCATGTTCATCGGACTGCTCAACATGGTGCCTTACCTACAGCTGGTAGGCTTTATCCCCACCATCCTCCTGGCCGTCGTCAAGGCTGCCGACACTGGCGAGAGTTTCTGGATTATCATGTTAGGGGCGCTCATCGTCTTTGCCGTCGTTCAAATCATACAGGACACCATCCTCACCCCCAAAATCATGGGGCACGTCATGGGATTGAGTTCTGCCATCATCCTGCTGTCGCTGTCCATCTGGGGCGCCCTGTTAGGCATTCTGGGCATGGTCATCGCTCTGCCTATGACCACACTGCTCATCACGTACTACCAAAAGTATGTCATCGAGAAGAAACGGATACTTGAGGACTGATGAGAGAAACAAAATAAAAATATAAACAAAAAAGAATAATTAAGAATTAAGTGTCAAACATGAAGAAGACTCTACTATTTTGCCTCATGTGTTGTGGTATTGCCACAGCCGTGAATGCCCAGCAACGCCAGACGGATACGTTTAAGACACGCTCGGGAAAGGACGTGAAGTTCACCTGCATCAAGCACGCCAGCATCTTGATGGAATACGACGGACTGACGTTCTATTTTGACCCTGTGACGGGACTCAAGCCACAGACAGACTTCACCACAATGCCTAAAGCCAACTATATCATGATTACTCACGAGCATGGTGACCACTTCGACCGCATGGCACTCACCCAACTCATCAGCACCAATACGGTGGTGTTCAGCAACCCTGCTGTCAACCAAATGTTCCGCAACAGCCGTTCCTTGAAGAACAGCGACAAGGTGGTGTTTGGCGACAGCATCACCCTGGAGGCCGTTCCTGCCTACAACACCACGGCAGGACGCGAGCAGTTCCACCCCAAGGGGCGCGACAACGGCTATATCCTCACCGTCGACGGGCTGCGCATCTATGTAGCCGGCGATACGGAAGACATTCCCGAGATGGCCGACATCAAGGATATTGACATTGCTTTCCTACCCTGCAACCAGCCCTACACCATGACCGTCGACCAATTGGTGAAGGCAGCACAGACCATTCGTCCAAAAGTGCTGTTCCCCTATCACTATAACAATACAGCTGTCAGCAGTGCCAAGGTACGACTGGCAGGCTCAGGCATTGACGTCCGCATCCGCAACTATCAATAATCGGTCTGCAGACATCAACCACCACTTGCCCCTCCTTTCCAAGGAGGGGTATTCTTTATTCCATTGAAGCACACGATTTCCGTTTACTGCTTGACGGTCTGTAGCTTCGTATCGCCAGACTTAAACAAAAGACCGGAACAACTGGTGGCATCGGCCTTGTATGCCTTCCACTCTATCTTGTCCCATCGTATCTGGTCGGTGCGCTGAGCCAGTGGCACATGGGGTATCAACGAGCCATCACGAACCAGAATGACAGCAGGAATCTCTCCCGCCCTGATGGTCTGATAGCCTCCTTCGTAGACCTTTCCGCTCTGATAGTCTATCCATTTGCCGCGAGGCAGGTACACCGTGCGGCTGTCACCAGACTCAAGCAGAGGTGCCACAAGCATCTGAGAGCCGAACATGTACTCATCCTCCACGAGCCAGGCTCCGGGGTCATCGGGGAACTCCACCAGCAGGGCACGCACCATGGGCAACCCGCGCTCCGTGCAGTCCTTGGCCTGAGCATAGACGTAAGGCATGAGCTTATACTTCATCTCGGCACACTGACGGAACGCCTTTGTGAACGACTCGCTGATGAGCCATGGCTCTGTGGGTGGTGCACCGTGGGCACGGGTATGGCTGCTGAGGAACCCGAAGGGCAGCCATCGACGATAGATGTCCTCTGGCGAAGCCGTCACAAAGCCTCCCATGTCGTGACTCCAGAACGAGAAGCCCGACAGTCCGAACGACAGTCCGCCACGCAGATCGCCTAACAGTCCTGTGTTGGTAGTAGCAGCATCGCCGCCCCAATGCAGAGCATAGCGCTGACTGCCGGCCCATGCCGAACGTGCCCATATAATGCCTTCGCCCGGATGCGAGCGTTCCACCTGCTCCCACAGTGCTTTATTATAGCGCAGGGGATAGAGGTTGTGTTCATAGAGTCCGCCCTTGCCGTTATGGTAGATGCCATTATAGGGTGCTGCTTCGCCAAAGTCGCACTTGATGGTGCTGACACCCTGCTGCATCAGTCCTGCTATCTTACCCTGATACCAACTGACAGTCTCGGGATTCGTAAAGTCAAGAACGGCATCCTCGTAGGGCATACCGCCATCTGCATTGCGCACATGCATGTTACGATTCACTATTTCTGGGAAGAAACGGTTCTTTGGCGTAAAGTACGGCAACTGCCACAGGCAAGTATGGAAGCCGTCCTTCTTGAGCTGCTTCAGCATTCCCACAGGGTCCGGGAAGCGGTCGCGGGCAAACTCATAGTCGCACTGCCAGTCCACTCCGAACCAGCCGGTATCGAAATGGATGACGTCGGACGGTATCTGGTGCTTACGTAGCTGGTGCGCTATCTCCAACCCTTCGTCCTGCGAGAAGTAGGTGATGCGGCTCATCCACGTGCCGAAACTCCACAGCGGCAACATGGGCGAACGCCCTGTGATGCCGGTATATTCGTAGAGAATATCTTTCGGAGAGCCAAAGAAGACGAAGAGGTCCAGCGTCTCGTCAGCCATAAACAAACGGTCGGCACCGATATAGCTGGCACCAAAATCGCATGTCACAGGGGCCGAGGTGTGCATGAACATGCCATAGCCCCGATTCGAGAAGAAGAAGGGAACAGGCTTATACTGGCCATCGGTCTCCGGTCCCTGGGGGTCGGTGACGCTGAGGTGCACCTTCTGTCCTGCCTTGTTAAGCGAGGTGAACGACTCACCACAGCCATAGATGCGCTCGCCAGGAGCCAGCGTGAAGACGGGATTCATGGCGCGACTGTTGTCCGAGCCGCGCTTGATGAACGAGAACGGCAGCAACTTCACCTGCGACGAGTCGTTATCAATGATGTGGCGCGTCTGGGTGAGAATGCGTCCAGTTTTATCCTTCAGCACCAGACGGAAGGGATGACGCTGGATTTCCAGGGTTCCAGCCTCTGAACGGTACACGACGGCAGCAGCGACATTGGATACAGGTGAGCCATCGCTAACCATACGCCATGCCGTGCTGGCAGGCACAGGTCCGCAGAGCATGGGGCTATCACTATCCTTACGGGCAGAGGCGACGGGGCTGGTCTGCATACGGATGCGCACACAGCGCGGACTGACGAAGTCGACCTTCAGCAGCAGGTTGGGGTCATTGTCGTAGGCGGCGTCGGGGAAGTCAAGCATCTGCATGCGCACAGGCCAGTAGCCGTTGAGGTTGAAAGCCTGACGCGGTGACAGCCTATAGCGCTTCCAGTTGACCTGTCCTTCGCCGCGCACAGCATCGAACGTTGCCAGCGAGTCGGCCAGGAAGTAGGTGTTCGACAGGTCGGAGAAGTCGCCGGACATGTCTTTCTGCATGCACTGCAGGTACTGAATGCCCGCATTGGTAACGAGCTGGGCGCGGGTGGCAACCATCCCACAACAAAGGGACAGGAGGACTATTATTCTATTCATAGTTTGATTGTTGTTGGTTTCAAATCATACGAGCGGGCGGTGATGGTGCCGTGACCGCGGACAATGGCGATGCAACGGCCGAAGAAAGCCTTGCGCTGGGGGTCGGTGAACCGCTCCATGGAGGTCTGACAACCGTTATCGGTAGCAATGACGCGTGCCTCGCCATCAGTGGTGAAGAACAACTGGTTGTCAGCCCACGGGCAGCGGTTGCCGTCCTTGTCGACAACGACAGCCTGTACGTAGGTCAGGTCGCGACCCTGATAGTCGATGTCCAGCACCACATGGTCGGGCTGTCCGGCCGTACGGATGACCTGTTTGCCTACCTGCCGTCCGTCCTTGCGTGCCACCACCTTCACCTCGCCAGGCTCGAAGGTCACGCGCCAGGCTACATGATAAGGCGTTTGGGTGGCTGAGAATGACTGGCTGCTCTTGGAGCGCACGCCCTGTGACTTGCCGTTGATGAAGAGTTCCACCTCGTCCGCATGGTTATAGTAGCACCACAGGTCTATCTCCTGCCCCTCTATCCAGTTCCAGTGCGGAAACAGGTGGAGCACGGCTTTGTCGGTCCATTCACTTTGGTACATGTAGTAGACATCCTTGGGTTGGCCTGCCAGATCGATGATACCAAAGTAGCTGGAGCGTGCCGGATAGGAATACGGGGTGGGTTCACCGATGTAGTCGAAGCCTGTCCAGATGAACTGTCCGCCACAATAGGGCGTGTTCTTCACCACGTCCCAGTTCCGTTCGTGGGTCGTCGACCACGAGGCATGCATGTTGTCGTAGGCCGAACACATGAACGAAGGGTCGGTATAGGGCAGCCACCACTCCTGTGGAGCCTTGAGTATGCTGTCGCTGGGCATGCGGTAGAAACCATTGGTCTGCAGGGCGCTCACGCTCTCAGTCATGATGAACGGACGTCCGGGGAAGTTCTTGGGTACGTCCTTGATCCACTCGTGGTGGTAGTTGAAACCAATGATGTCGAGGGCCTTACCCTTGAACAGATGGTTGCCGGGCGACGGCTCGTTACAGCCTGCCGTGACGGGGCGCGTCCGGTCATAGCGACGTACAATATCGCTCAGGTGTTCAGCCAACAGGGTCTGCACGCTCATCTCGCCATCCTTGGCCAGCGTCGACGCGTCGTGGCCTGCATTCAGAATGAGGTTGGCCTGTTCCAGCGACAGCGTGTCAGCCTCCGCACTGGACCACTGCTCCAGCACCTCGTTGCCTATCGACCACATCAGTATCGACGGATGGTTCCTGTCGCGCAGCACCAGGTCGGCAAGGTCGCGCTCGTGCCACTCGTCAAAGAAGCGTGCATAGTCGTTCTGGGTCTTACGGCGGCGCCACATGTCGAACGACTCGTCCATGACAATGAGTCCCATTGTGTCGCACATATTCAAGAGTTCCGGTGCCGGCGGGTTGTGACTCGAGCGGATAGCATTGACACCCATCGCCTTCAGTTTAGTGAGCTTTCGATGCAGGGCATCCTCATGCAGGGCAGCGCCTAATGCTCCCAGGTCGTGATGCTCGCAGACACCATTCAGCTTCATGTTCTCGCCATTGAGCCAGAATCCCGTCTGGGCATCGAAGCGGAAGTCGCGGAAGGCCGTAGTAGTCCACACCTCGTCAACCACCATATTATTAATAAGGACGCGCGTACATATATTATAAATATAAGGATGCGCTGGCGACCAGCGTCTTGGCTTTTTAACTTTGAGAGTTGAGAGTTGAGAGTTGAGAGTTGAAAGTTTTTGATTGGTACTGGTTTTCGCCACCATCTTGCCTTGAGCGTCGTAGACGGTGTGCTGCAACTGATAGTTGCTTCCCTCGACATCCGTCTCCACCGTCACCACACCTGTCTTGGCATCTGTACGGACATACACCCCCCAATGCTTGACGTGGGTGGCATGGGTAGTGGTGAGCCACACATGGCGATAGATGCCGCACCCCGAGTACCATCGCGAGTTTGGCTGGTCGCTGTTGTCCACACGCACAGCAATGACGTTGTTGCCCTTGGTGACGTAGGGGGTGATGTCGTACTCGAACGTACTATAGCCGTAGGGGCGATGCCCCACCTCGTGCCCGTTGACATAGACGGTGGAGTTCATGTATACGCCGTCAAATTCGATGAAGCAGCGCTCCTTGTTCTTCAGCGACACGTTAAGGTTCTTGCGATACCATCCCACCCCGCCGGGCAGTGCTCCTCCACTTGCCCCGCTGGGGTTCGACACTAAGAAGTCGCCCTCGATGGCCCAGTCGTGAGGCAGGTCAAGGCAGCGCCAGTGGCTGTCGTCGTAATTCACCTGGCACATCGTGGCTGAGTCAGCCAGCAGGAATCGCCAGCCACGGTCAATGTTCACACGTTCACGTGCCTGCATACCGATGCAAGCACACAACACTCCAATGATTATGCTTACTTTTCTCATAGCGACAATTCCGTATCAGATGACCACCTTGAACCGTGCTCCCGGGCCTTCGTAGGTAGTGTCTAACGTGACGTCGCCCCCCAGTCGGCGAGCCATGGTACGGCTGAAGGTCAGTCCCAGTCCGAGTCCTTCCTTGAAGGTGTCCAGTTTAACAAACCGCTCGAAGATGTGTTCCGCCTCTTCAGCAGGCACACCCTTTCCCTTATCCTCCACCTCGACGACCAGTCGCTTGCCCGCCTTCGAGGCCCGCAGGGTGACGTGGTGCTCAGGGTCGTTCTTGAAGGCGTTGTCCAACAGTGGCGTAACGATGCGCTGCAACATGTGCTGGTGCGACGTAATGGTGAAATCATCGCTCAGTGTCGTCTCGAAGGTGACATCCTCAGCCTTCAGCAGCATGTCGCGCAGGAACTCGTTAACTACCTTGCGCAGCACGTCGTTGCAGCGCAGAGGCACAAGAGCCAGCGTGGTGGTGCTCTCGCTGTCCGACATGTCAAGCACCTCACTGATCATGGTAGTCACCATGCGCGTGTTGTGCATGATGGTGTCCGCCATGCGCTTGCGTTCCTCGGGGGTAGTGTCCAACGTGGGGTCTGCCATCACCTGCGCATAGCCGCTGATGACGTTCAGGGGCGTGCGCACCTCGTGGCTGACATTCTGGATGAACGATGTCTTCATCTGGTCCGACTCCAGCATCTTGTCGTAAGCCTTGCGCATCTCGCGCAGGTGGCGGCGACGGCTCTGCACAATGTACACCAGTGCCACCACCAGCAGCGCCAGCAGTGCCGCAATGGCAGCAAGCGCATAGACGCGCTGGCGCACCGTCTGCTGCCTGGCCTCATAGACCTTCAGCTCGTTCTGGATGTCTTGCATCGAGCTGGACAGGATGACGCTGTTGATTGAGTCGCTCTCTGCATAGCCCAGTTTCAGGGCCTCATAGGCCTCATGCCATCGTCCTGCCTTCGAGTAGATGTCCGCTTGTGTCTCGTAGGGGTCGTCACCCGTCTCTGCTGCCAGCTTCACTGCCTCGTCCGTCTTTCCCTCACTGGCCAGATGGTAAATCTCCATCGTACGTCCATGCACGGAGTTCTGTCCGTGTTCCACGCCTTCGCGATAAGCCTTGTATCCCTCTTGGAAGCGTTTCATGTCGCCCATACGATAGTAGACCAGTGCCCTACGTGTCTCAATGTCAAACACGCGTTCCGGCGATGACTCGCCAGCTATCTCTGCCGCCTTGTCTATCAGTTTCAGGGCCTCCTCAGGATTCTCGTCCACCATGATGTTCACCAGATTCATGTAGATGGGTGGCTGACTCTCCTGATATCCTTCCTTCTCCATGCGGTGTATGACGTCCCAAAAGCACTTCTTCGCCATATCCGTATTGCCACTGTAGCGATAGATGTGGCCCATCATGTTGATGGCCATGTACATCTCCTTGTCCAGTTGCTTCTCTGTGAGTTCCTTCGACAGCTGGATGGCCAGCTTGTAGGCTTCAATGATGCGCTGGCGGTTCAGCTGGAATACAATCTCGTTGCATCGCTGGGTATAGTAGGCATGCAGGTCGTCCTGCTCCAGCAAGTAGTTCTGCAGACTCTTCACCGAGTGGAAGAACCGCGCCGAGTCGCCGTCGTTGAAGGCATGATGCACGGAGTCACGCAGTGTCAGATATTCCTCCGACTTCATGTATTCCGCATCCTTCCGCTGCTGAGCGTATGCCGTAGAGAGGGTCAGGGCCAGCAAGCCTGTCATCAGTGCTTTTATCTTCATTGTTTTAGGTTACCTTATTATATTTATGCGCAAAGGTACAAATTAATTTCTTAAGACAGAAAGAAATAACGAGTATTTTTCGTCAACGCGCCCAATTTTTCTCTTGATTTAAATCAAGTATTTGCGTTTTTTGTATGACGAACTGTAACAATATTTATCAATTATGTAACATTCCGTCACAATTATTTGGATATTTTATTATAAATCACTACCTTTGCCCCAAGTAAACGGAAATTCTTAACTGATTCAATTCACTTTTTTATTATTTTATATTAATTAAATTATTGTCTAACTATGAGTAAAAGAGTTACTTCTTTCTTGGTATTGGCAGCAGCGGTGCTGCTCGCCATTCCTGCTCAGGCACAGCAGTGGACCGCGAAGAAGGCTGTCAACAACAGCCAGGTCATGGCCACCAAAAAGCTGGATGCCAGACAGATTGAGGCTGCAAAGGCCGCCAAGGCAAAGGCCAACGACAAGAGCGTCGGCATAGCCTTCCGTGGTGCCAAGTCGGCCGCAGTAGAGAGCAAGGCTGAGCTGACGCTTGAACAGGCTCAGGCCCTAAAGGCTGCCGACCAGACCGCCGGCAAGCTCTTCAAGACCTGGGACTGGGCAGCCCATCAGGCTCCGCAGTTCAAATCGAAGAGTGGACTGGTGAACACTGACAACGTGCGCCAGCCGCTGTTCAAGTTCAGTGGCCGCGAGGTAGAGCGCTTTGCACGCTTCGACGGTCAGACTCAGGCCAGCCGCCGCGCCGTCACGACCGACGAGCACGGCCTCATCACCGCTCCGGACGAGGGTGTCACCAAGTACTACACCCGTACCGGTAAGGCCTTCTATGTTAGCAATAGCTCTGTCTATAGTGAAGACCAGAGCGGCATCGTGACGATTCTTGAGGCCGAAGGCGGCAAGGTGTATATCAAGGACCCCGTGTCGCACTATAGCCAGGGTACCTGGGTGGAAGGCACCAAGGATGGCAACACCATCACCGTGGCTGCTGGCCAGCCGCTGGCGTGGAATTCCAACTATTCTACTACGCTGGGCTTATACTGGGGTAACGTCCAAGCCACCCAAACCGGCAACACCTATGTGAGAGGCGAGGGCGACATCACCTTCACCATTGACGATGAGGCAGGCACCATCACGCTCGACGGCTCCAGCGACCAGAAAATCATCGGCGTCTTCTGGGACGATGACTACTCATGGTCTGGCTGTGGCGACTACGGTACCGTGTGGACGCTGAATACCGAGTATGAGCCGGCTTCTACCGACCCCATCGTGCTGCCCGACGGCGCCGAGGTTCAGAACTGGTATGCCGATGGCACTGGCTCATCAGCCGTTCCTACCGACGTGAATGTTGCCTTCGTAGGGAACGAGGTGTACATCAGCGGACTGACGTCCAAGTTCCCCGACGCCTGGATCAAGGGTACGCTTGAGGGTACCACCGTTACCTTCAGCGGACTGCAGTTCGTTGGCATGTATAACAGTACCATGCCCATCTGGGCAGTAGGTGCCGATTCTGATACCGGCAATCTGCAGGACTTCACCATGACCTACGACAGCGAGGCCCAGACGCTGGCACTCGATGCAAACCAGCTCATCGTCTTCAACGCTGCTGAGGACCGCATGTACTATATCAGCTACATTGAGTCACTGACCATCTATGCTGAGAAGCCCGCTCCTGCGCAGATTGACGAACTGCCCTACGTAAACAGCTTCGACGACGCTGCTGACCAGAAGCACTTCACCATCATCGATGCCAACGAGGACGGCCGTACCTGGAACTGGTACAGCGGCATGGCACGCTACACCTACAGCCAAACCAACCAGGGCGACGACTGGCTCGTATCGCCCGCTATCAAGCTCGTTGCAGGCAAGAAGTATGCCTTCAGCATCGCTGCCCATGCCCAGACGGCCAGCTATCCTGAGCGCCTTGAGGTGAAGGCTGCCCAGGAGAACACCGCCGAGGCACTGGCTGCAGGCACAGAGGTTCTTCCTTCTACAGATGTCACTACCCCAGGATTCGTTACATACGAGAACAACGAGTTCACTGTGGCCGAGTCTGGTTACTACTACATTGGCGTACACGCCATCTCAGATGCAGATAAGTATTATCTCTCTGTCGACGACTTCTCCATCGACGCTGCTCCCATCACGGCTCCCTACGTGGCCGACTTCACCACTGATGCTCCGTTTGGCGACTTCTTCGTCATCGACAACAATGAGGACGGCAAGACCTGGAGCTGGAGCGAGTCGAACTATGCCAACTATACTTACAGCAGCTCATTAACCGCCGACGACTACCTGGTGCTGCCCATCAAGCTCGAAGCCAGCAAGAACTACAACGTGACGGTGAACGCTGCCAACAGCGGCTATCCCGAGAAGTTCGAGGTGAAGGTGGGTAAGGAAGGCACCGTAGAGGGCCTCTCGACCGTCGCCATTGCCGAGACAGAGGTGACCGCTGCTGACTTTGCCGACTTCAGCGGCTCGTTCACAACCGACGAGGCTGGCACCTACTATGTGGCCATCCATGCCACTTCGGATGCCGACCAGTTCCGTCTGAAGGTGAAGACCCTGACCATTGAGGTGGGTGCCGCAGGCACTGCACCCGCAGCCGTGACCGATCTGGTGGTGACACCGACAGAGAACAAGATAGAGGCCACCATCGTCTTCAACGCGCCCACTACGACCGTTGACGGTAACGAGATGACCGAAAACCTGACCAAGATTGACGTGCTGCGCGACGGCGTAGTGATTGAAAGCCTGGCCGACGTGGCTCCCGGTTCGGAGCGTACCGTCGTGGATAACGAGGAGAAAGGACTGACCATCGGCACACACAAGTATCAGGTCATCCCCTACAACGCCGACGGCATCGGACAGAAGAGCGAGGAGGTGAGCGTTCTGGTCACCGCAGCACTCTCAGTGCCCTACACCTTCGACCTGACACAGGACCAGACGGGCCTGTTCACCATCATCGACAACAACGAGGACGGCAAGACATGGTCGTTCAGCTCGTCGATTGGTACCATCTACAGCTACAGCTCTACCGACCCCGGCGACGACTATCTCGTCAGCCCCGCCTTCAACCTGGAGGCCGGCAAGAGCTATAAGGTGACCGTGAACGCCAAGTCTTACAACGCCAGCTACACCGAGCGCTTCGAGGTGAAGGTGGGTAAGGTGGCCACTGCCGAGGGACTGAACATCACGGCCATCGGTCCTACCGAGGTAAGCTCTACTGATGCCGAAGACTTCGAGGGTGAGTTCACTGCCGACGAGGCTGGCCAATACTTCATTGCCATCCACGCCATCTCTGACCCCGACAACTGGCGCTTAGTGGTCAACACGCTGTCTATTGAGAAGGGTCTGGAGCCCACGGCTCCCGCAGCTCCTGAGCTGGCAGTTACTCCTGCTGCCGAAGGTGCTAAATCTGCCACTATCGCGTTGACGGCTCCTTCTTTGACCGTTGGTGGCAACGAACTGGAGGCAGAAAACTTGAGCAAGATTGAAATCCTGCGCGACAACGAAGTGATTACCGAACTGAATGTGCTTCCCGGAAATGCTACCGAATATACGGACGAGAATGTTCCCGACGGTCTGCACACCTATCAGGCCATTCCTTACGACAAGAATGGCGAGGCAGGCAAGAAGTCGGAGAAGGTGACCGTCTATGTGGGTGTTGACACACCTGCCGACGTGCAGAACTTCCACGTAGTGAGCACGACCCCGACGTCCATCACCTTCGCATGGGATGCAGCCACGGGCGCACACGGCGGCTACGTGAACCCCGCTACCATGAAGTATGAAATCAGCACGCTGGCACTGGAGCAGAGCATCTTCGGAAGCTATCTCGTGGTCGACCAGACCATTGCCGACGTGACCGGACAGACCGAGCTCACGATTGACTTCCCCGTTGACGAGGGAGAACTGGCCTACCAGTACTTCGGCATTTCGGCCAACGACGGCACGGCTGCTACCGACGCCACACTGGCCTACAGCGAGGTGCTCGTGGGTGCGCCGCTGGACATTCCTCTCTTCGAAAGCTTCGAGGGAAAGACCCTGCACTATGCATGGAACACCAACGGCGGCTTGGGCGTGAGCGCCAACTCATCCGACGAGGACGGCGTGGCCCTGAAGCTCTACAACGACGGCACTTCCGCAAATGTGTACTTCATGCTTGACAAGGTGAACCTGAAGACTGCTGCCAACCCGACACTGCTGCTCGACGTGCGCAGTGAGAGCACCGACAAGGTCTACGGCATCGGCTCAGTGGATAACGGCGATCTGCAACTCCTGGCTACGGCCAACGTGACTAAGGAATACACCACGTTCAAGGTGCCCTTGACCAGCATCAATACTGCACAGCGCTTCTCTACGGTGGGTATCATGGCCAACATCGAGACTCCGAGCGTTGACCAATATGAGGATACCCTCATCATCGACAACATCCGCATCGTAGACCTCTACGAATACGACCTGGCTATCGACGTGAAGGCTACGGCCAGCGTACAGGCCGGCACCAACGCCCAGATTGTGGCCAAGGTGACCAACAAGGGCG
>Ga0310691_10000704_pt1 | contig 58359 bp, 35 predicted proteins | sample 176DNAGHGlowgp2_FD_203887 | JGI IMG/M metagenome (GOLD analysis project Ga0310691, IMG submission 203887) | Sheep rumen microbial communities from Palmerston North, Manawatu-Wanganui, New Zealand - 1766 DNA GHGlow gp2 (v2) (version 2) | ecosystem: Host-associated > Mammals > Digestive system >... | reverse complement strand
GATGTCGGGAGGTATCTTCCTGAGGATCTCACATCTTCTATCAAAGCCAGGTCTCTGTCCAGATATAAAGAATCTGGAGAAGGACTTACACTTCCAGAATATGAGAATGTGGAATTCCCATGAATGGACAAAGGAGTTTCCCCATAGAGGAAGGACAACGTTTTAAGTCCTGTGCAATTTTTAAAGGCATCATCTTCTACAGCCTCAACAGTACCTGGGAAAGTAAATTGCTTTAGAGAAGAACAACCATTAAATGCATTAGCCTTGATTGTCTTTAGCCCTTGGGGCAACTTGATATTGGTTAGCTTACTGCATAAGTAAAACGCATTTTCGGGAATTTCCGGATACGAACCTTCAAAAGTCACAGAGGTAAGATTTGTATCACACAAATAGAATGCATGGTGGCCGATGCTTGTTATATTCTTAGGTATCACTATACTATTCATTTTGAACCCACTGAACATATACGGATGGATAGTGGTTAAGTGCTCACCCAACTTGATTTTTGAGAAGGTGGCATATTCAGGGAAATAAGCACCGTGACCTTTTGCATTTTCTTTCAAAACAAAATCTCTATCCAAATACAACGAGTCAGGCTTAGGATTATAGTTTCCTGTTGTATAATATGCATTATTAACTAACAGGGGACTATTACCTTGTAAGAATGACAACGTTTTAAGGTCTGAACAACTACCAAATGTTCCCTCTTCAATAGTGTTTATCGTTCCTGGAATAGTTATTCCTGTAAAATTGTCTTTGTTTTTAAATGCATCAACATCAATAGCTGTTACGGTGTACGTTTTCCCGTCATGCACAACAGAGGAGGCTATAACAACATTTCCGGTATAAGTATGATTTACACTAACAATAGTGCTCCCCAATACTCTCCTTGGCGCAGATTGAGGAATAACATCTATTCCTCCATTTGCTTGTATGGAAACGTCCATTTGGTAATAATTGCTAACAGAAACCGTTTTGTCAATTTCAGATGTAATACGATAGGCAACATTCCCACTCAAAAAGGCTGTAATCTCAGAGGTTTGACCATGCGCAGATATGCTACAAAAGAACACCAGCACAGTAACCACGAATGATAAGTAAATCTTTTTCATAGCTTTATTATTCTCTGCCTATCACACCCCGACTTTGGCAACTTAAATCATTGTAGTATTATGTTCTGCTTACGGCACAAAAAAGGCGTAGGTGTCTGTTCTTCTGCCCATCCTGGAGCTGTAGGCCTTCGCATTGCCCCCGTCACACAGGATAGACAACGCAGTTAGCCCACGCCAGTACGCACACTATATATAAATAAGGTATATAGAAACGTACCACGTAGACGCTCGTTGCCATCTGCCTGTTGTGACGGTTGAGTTTGCGAAGTTCACAGCTCACAACGACAGACGTTCGAAAACGTCTTTCCTATACTATAAGACCGCCCGCCGCCCACGAATGGACTAACTGACGATGTTGCAAAGATAGCGAATATTTTTAAAATAACAAAGAAAACGGCAATTATTTTGCATTTCACGCCCTTATTTGTATCTTTGCACACGGAACCCCTAAATGTTAGGATTATGACAGCAATAGCACAGAAAATCAAGGAAACGCCTATGGCTCCATACACGTCACTACTGCGCGGCATGACTCGCGAACAGAAACAAATCGTAGTGACATTCATCATCGAGTCGATGGAGGAACCAAAGGCCAAAAGACAAGTGCCCGCTGAGTTTAAGCGACTGCGCGGCATGGTTAATATCACCGAGCAGGATATGGCAGAAGACAAACATTTAGCACACATCATGGAGCGATGAAACGGATATTCATTGATACCAATATTCTAATAGACTACATTGACAACCGTGCGGGTGCCGATGACGCAGAGCAAATTTTTGCTTGCGGATTTTCGGGTGAGGCACTCTTATTTGTCTCGTCGCTCACTTTCGCCAATATGGCGTACATCATTAAGAATCGCACACAAGAAGAGAAGTACGACGCGCTGCGACGATTGTCAGGGTGCAGTTCAATTCTTCCATGGATAACCACCTTACAACTTTCCTGTATTTCTTGCTTTTCCTACATTTCCTGCACCAGCACTAGCATGGAGTGTAGCTTCGATTTTATATACAGCCTTGATATTCTGAGTATCAAGGTTGGATATTCAAAGTATCAAGGCTGGATACTCTGAGTATCAAAGCAGGATGTTATTTTTGATACTTTTGTTAAATTTTCTATAATGCCGTCTTTGGTGCAGGAAATGCAGGAAAAGCAAGAAATACAAGGGTTGCAGAGAACAGGTAGATGGAGTAGCGGACGTTCCTTTTTCATGCCCACTTTCTTTGGAATAATGCCGTTCGGAAATGCTTTAAGTGCCGTACTAAAACCTTGAGAGCGCCGCACCAAAGTTAAAACTGCGTCGATGTTTGTTAAAACGACGTCGATGTTTACAAAAACAACGTCGACGTTTACAAAAACGACGCCATTGTTTGATTTTTTTCTATCAACCACCCCTGACCCATCCTTTCCAAGGATGGGAGAAAGTTACATTTTGAAGTATCCTCTTTTCTTATGCTCAGATAATGATTTTGATTATTTCATATTCTGAGCATGGCGGGCATCGACTATGGTGGTGTGGACACTGGCGGCACGATGGATTCTTCGTCACACCAAGATAACGGCTGGTTAGACGAAGAAGATTAACTATATATTATTCGTATAGGCCAGATAATCTACCAGACGATTCAGTATGAGGCACTGCTCACGAGAAATAGTGCGGCGGGCCATGTGGTACTCCCACGGACTTATCTGAAGGAGCCGCCCTTCAGAACAGGCATTGAATGAATCACCAGTGGGCTTGTACAGTGGTGGGAAACCATTCTCTCTGACGAGGATGATGCGATAGCCACGATTCATAGCCTCCCTCATCACTTCCTTCTCGCGAGAAGCTATGGCGGCACTAACCAGTATGCCGCCAGCTTCCCCACAGGCCAGCCACTGTTTGCGATGTTCGGCATATTCCTTGTCTGTATAAGCGCCGTGAACAATGACTGCCGCCTTTTGGGGAATGTCGAGTAGGAAATGGTTGCCGACCGTCTGGCAGTGCCATTCGCCGATGTCGGTGTAGCGGGTAGTGATGAAGTAGTCAGGGTGCATGCGCTTGATGGCCAGCCGTCGGGGATTGTCGTCTAAGTAGTGCTTCCAGTTGTCGAGTTGGTCGTCTTCCAGTAGTATTTGATCATTGTAGCCAGCTTCGAAAAGGGATGGGCAGGCTTTGCCCGCTGCTGAGGCGGCGGGAGTGGTGGCTTTGCCCGCTGCTGAGGCGGCGGGAGTGGTGGCTATGCCCGCTGCTGAGGCGGCGGGAGTGGTGGCTTTGCCCGCTGCTGAGGCGGCGGGAGTGGTGGCTATGCCCGCTGCTGACGCGGCGGGAGTGGTGGCTATGCCCGCTGCTGACGCGGCGGGAGTGGTGGCTTTGCCCGCTGCTGACGCGGCGGGAGTGGTGGCTTTGCCCGCTGCTGACGCAGCGGGAGTGGTGGCGCCGGTCACTACTCCCTGGGCGTCTGTCCAGGGCTTCTGTTTCCACCAGGCCCGCGAACAGCCCCCCTTGAAACCAGCGATGACACTTCCTAAGTGCTTCCCTTCTGGCATGTCCTCCTTCACTCTCAATATCATGTGAATATGATCCGGCATGATGCAAACCTTCCAAACCTCCACCATCTTGTAGATGATGGAAATTTTCCTTACTTCCTCGTCGCGTATCGCTATGCCCAGTGCTGTCAGTTCAATCTTCGCCGACACCATTCCTTGCGCTTCTCCACAGGGGACCGACACCAAGGTTCCCAATATCGGATGCCGCTCGTTTACCACCAGTGTTATCATATAAGTCCCTTTGCGGTGATAATTATGCCATGGCTTGCGTCGCTTCATGTTGTGCAACGTATCGGCGACTATCACACCTGCCGCAATGGCTTCTTCTTTGCTTCTGCTCATAGGCAGTTATCCTTCGCGGTAGAAGTCGAGGGCTTCGCGGATTTCGTCCTCGGTGGCGGTCTGGTTGATGTGGATGTCGCCGATGCCGCCCAGGAGGGTGAAGTTGATGGTGTTGCCCGTGTTCTTCTTGTCGTGGTGCATCAGCTCGATGAGGCGGGGGTAATCGTCGCAGGTGATGGCCATGCGGCCGTAGTGCTCGCGGATGAAGCTGACGGTCTGCCGCATCTTGTCCGTGGGGAAGCCCGTCTCCACACAGCACAGGTACAGCTCGACGATGAGGCCCCAGGCTACGGCATAGCCGTGGAGCACGGGGTGGCGCTCCAGTGCCAGTGACTCAAAGGCGTGACCGGCGGTGTGGCCGAGGTTCAGGGCCTTGCGGATGCCCTGTTCCGTGGGGTCTTCGGTGACGATGCGCTGCTTGACGGCAACGCTCCTGCCAATGGCTGCAGTGAATTGTTCGCTATTCACTGTAACCTCTTCCCTGATCAGCTCAGCCCAGTGTTCCTCGCAGTCGATGAGTCCGTGCTTCAGCATCTCGGCATAGCCGGAGAGGATGTTCTCCTGGTCGAGGGTGCTGAGGAAGGTGGTGTCGAGGATGACGCTGCGGGCATTGTTGAAGACGCCAATCTCGTTTTTCAGTCCACCGAAGTTGATGCCTGTCTTGCCGCCCACGGAGGCATCGACCATCGAGAGTAGGGTGGTGGGTATATTAATATAAGGTATACCGCGCTTGAAGGTTGAGGCTGCGAAGCCGCCGAGGTCGGTCACCATGCCGCCGCCGAGGTTGACCATCAGCGAGTGGCGTGTGGCCCCCATGCGCTGCAGCTCAGCCCACACGTGGCTCAGCGAGTCTAATGTCTTGTTGGCATCGGTGGCGCCGATGACGATAGGCTGGACTCCCTGCATACATTCAAAACCCTCGATGACGGGCAGGCAGAGCTGCCGGGTGGTGTTGTCGGTGAGCACGAACAATTTGTCGTGCGGGCACTCGCTGATGGCCTCTGTGAGTGCCTGTCGCAAGTTTTGTGAGATAATAACCTTTTGCTGTTCCATGATGTTTTCTGCTTGCAAAAGTACGACATTATGGTGAGAATCGTGTAAGAAATGAAAAAAAGTTGCCGCTTAATTGAAAGATTTTTAAACCTTCTCCTTTGGCGTACGTCATAAGAACTGAAAATCATTTTATTTATGGAAACTAAACGATTACTTCTCATGGCGCTGACTTTGCTGACCACAGTGGTGGTGATGGCTCAGCGTGATGTAACAGGTACGGTAGTAGAAGACGACTCTCAGGAACCCGTACCGCAAACCACGGTAAAACTGCTGAACATGGACAGCGTGCTGGTGAAGGGTGCACTGACTGACCTGGATGGCCGCTTCAGTGTCAAGGCGCCGTCGGCAGGCAAGTTTATCCTGCAGATAACGTGTGTGGGCTTCAAACCTTACACCAAGCGCCTCACCATCAGTGCTGACAAAAACGTACCCTTAGGTACGATAGTGCTGAAGCCCGATGCCATCATGCTGAAGGGAGCCACCGTTACCGGTCAGGCTGCCAAGGTGACGCTGAAGGCCGACACCTTTGTCTATAATGCCGCGGCGTATCGTACGCCAGAAGGTTCCGTGGTCGAGGAGCTGGTAAGGCGTCTGCCCGGTGCCGAGGTGAGCGACGACGGCAAGATTACCATCAACGGTAAGGAAGTGAAGAAGATTCTGGTAGACGGAAAGGAATTTATGACGGGTGACACGAAGACCGCCATGAAGAACCTGCCGACGAACATCATTGACCGCATCAAGGCCTACGACAAGCAGAGCGATCTGGCTCGCGTTTCAGGCATTGAGGACGGCGAGGAGGAGACAGTGCTCGACTTCGGCATCAAGCGGGGCATGAATAAGGGTATGATGTTTAATGCCGACGTTGCCGCCGGTACGAAAAACCGCTATGCGGGCCGTCTCTTCGGAGGCTTGATGAAAAATGACTTGAAAGTCTTCATGATGGCCAATGCCAACAACGTCAACGACATGGGCTTCCCTGGAGGCGGTGGCGGCGGACGCTTTGGCCGTGGCCGTCAGGGTTTGAATGCCATGAAGATGACAGGTGTGAACATCAATTACGAGAAGACGGAAAAGCTGAAGTTGGACGGTAGCGTGCGCTGGAACCACAGTGACGGCGACACCTACATGAAGAGGGCTACGGAGTCGTTCTTCAGCGGCACGACCTCGTCGTTCAGCAACAGTGTCAGCCAGAGCTTCTCGCGGGCCAACCAGTGGAATGGTCAGATGCGTTTAGAGTGGCAGCCCGACTCGATGACGAACATCCTGTTCCGCCCGAATTTCAGCTATAGCAGCAACGACGGGACGAACGCCAGTATGAATGCCACCTTCGACGAAGATCCTTATAATTACTCTTCTGACCCCTTGAGGGATGTTGACGAGATTGCCAAGAAGTATGGTATCGTCAAGAACTTCTCCGACCAGAACAGCGTCAGCTATAGTGACTCGAAGTCGCTCCGCGGAATGTTGCAGTTCAACCGCAAACTGAGCAACAACGGCCGTAACGTCACCTTGCGGATGAACGCCAACTGGGGCGAAGGCACCAGTAAGTCGATGTCGAACACTTTCTCGGAGCTTTTCCAGATATTGAACGCTCTGGGTACCAGCGACTCAACCTATCAGACCAACCGCTATAGCCTCACGCCGCAGAAGAACTGGAGTATCAGCTCACGCGTGACTTACAGTGAGCCTATCATGCGTCAGGTCTACCTGCAGTTCAGCTATAACTTTCAGCACAGCTATACCAAGAGCGACCGAAAGACTTACGACTTGTCGGAATTTAACTTCAGCGACATTGAGCCTGAATACCGCAACTGGGATGCCTACCTCAGCAGGCTGACACAACCGCTCGAAACTTATGAGGATATCAAGCTGAGCCGTTTCTCGGAATACAAGAACGATACCCATACGGCCGAGGTGATGCTGCGCATTGTCCGCAAGGCCTATAACTTCAATGTCGGTTTCCAGGTGATTCCCCAGCGTTCACACTTCGTGCAGGACTATACCAAGGCTGACGGTCTGAAGTATACGGCAGACACGACACGCACGGTAACGAACTTCACCCCGACGCTCGACTTCCGCTGGAAGAAGTCGCAGACCGGACAGCTGCGCTTTACCTATCGTGGACGTACCCAGCAGCCTTCCATGAGCGACCTGCTTGACGTGTACGACGACAGCAACCCCCTGCGCATCACAACGGGTAACCCTGGCCTGAAGCCTTCGTTCACCCAGAACTTCAACCTCTTCTATAACGACTACTTCACCAAGCACCAGCGTGCCGTGATGAGCTTCGTCAATTTCTCGACGACGAGTAATGCCATCAGCAACAAGACGACGCTGAACGAAAAGACGGGCGGAACGATAACACGTCCGGAGAACATCAACGGCAACTGGAACGGCAACCTGGGCTTTATGTTCAATACTGCCATTGACTCGACAGGCTACTTCAATGTCAACACCTTTACCAATCTGGGCTACAGTCATAATGTCGGTTTTGTGAGTGTCGACTTGCAGGCCGAATCACAGAAGAGCGTTACCAAGACCCTGACCTTGGGTGAGCGCCTTGCCGGCAGCTTCCGTAACGAATGGTTTGAGATTGAACTGAACGGATCGCTGAACTATAATCGCTCGCGCAGTGAGTTGCAGCCGAACAATAACCTTGACACTTGGCAGTTCTCATACGGCGGCATGGTGGGTGTCACCGCTCCTTGGGGAACCCAGCTGACAACGAACATCAATATGCAGAGTCGTCGTGGCTACAGCGATGAGTCGATGAATACCAACGAACTCATCTGGAATGCCCAGCTGTCGCATTCGCTGCTGAGAGGCAATGCCCTGACGCTGTCGCTCCAGTTCTACGACATCCTGCACCAGCAGTCTAATGTCAGCCGTGCCATCACGGCCTTGCAGCGTAACGATACGGAGTATAATGCCATTACCAGCTATGCCATGCTGCACGTCATCTATCGCCTGAACCTCTTCGGTGGCATGTCAAATATGCGTGGTCCTCGTGGCGGTGGCCCTAGAGGTCCTGGCGGCTTTGGTGGCGGACGCGGTGGTCGCGGCGGCTTCGGCGGTGGAGGCTTTGGCGGCGGACGCCCGAGATTCTAAAGACATTATACATTAAAGATTAAAGATTAAACATTAAACATTAAAAAAGTAAAAAGGTAAAAGACCGAGTGCATCAGTTTTTTACCTTTTTACCTTTTTACTCTTTTACCTTTTTACTTTTCCTTCCTGTCGTCGATATTGTCGCCCTCTGTCGGTGCCATCTCCTCCTCAAAGTCGGTGATGCCGGCTTTCACCAGGATGTCGTACCACTGGATGAGCTTCTTGATATGGCTGTTCTGGACGCGGTCCTGATCCCAGTCGGGCAGTACCTTGGTGAAATAGTCCTTCAGCTCCTGAGCCGAGGCTTTCTTGAAGTTGACGCTTGACGCCTTGCCACCCTCCAAGTCGCGCATAGAGGCGAGGACCTTCATCAGGGGAACGTCGTCGGTATCGGTAAACATGGCGATGTCAGCCAAAGAGGTGATGCGGTCGGTGCCGAAGGCGGGTATACGCTTGTGGGTGTCGTCCAGTGCCTCGACAATCAGGCTGTTCTTGGCACGTGACACGAGTTTGTAAAGTCCGGGTTTGCCAGAGATGGCTAAAATGGTTTCTTTCATCTTCTTTCTTTGTTTTTTAAGTTTTGTGGTGCAAAGGTACAAATTAATTCATAATTTCCTTTTATTTCTCTCACTTATTTCGTATCTTTGCATATCAAATGGCTGAAATGATATGAAAAACGGATTCTTAAGACTTTTGTTAATCGCTTTTGTTGTGCTACTGACAAGCTGCGAGAAGACTTTGATGGAGGACGGCGCAGACAATGGTTCGACCGATGGCGCCAATGTCGTGTTGAATTTATCCATCTTTGAACAGGTGCCTTTCGGAACGCGTAGCGTGCAGGATATTACGGCGCTGTGCAGCAGGCTGAACGTCGCCTTCTTCCAGGACGGGACGAAGGTGAAGACCGTCAGTCAGAAAGCTGGTGACAGCACGTTCGGCACCGTGGGTGTGACGTTAGAGGAGGGTACCTACCAGCTGGTGGTCATAGCCCATAGCAGTGACGGCTCAGCTACCATTTCTTCTGAGGAGAAGGTTACCTTTCCGAGCAATCTGGTCACTGACGTGTTCTACTATTACGGCAGTTTGAACGTCAGCAGTACGCAGACCACCTACAACCTGCAACTCCAACGTGCCGTTGCCATGTTCCGGCTTGAACTGGCCTCCAACCTGCCTGCCAATGCTGCGAAGATACGCTTCTACTATACTGGCGGCTCGTCGACCTTCAGCCCCTATGCTGGCTATGGCTGCGTCAATTCGCGGCAGACGGTGATGATGAATGTTGCCAGTGGCCAGCGCGTCTTCGAGGTCTTCACCTTCCCGCATGCAGAGACCGACGAGCTGAAGATGGTCATCACGGTCTACGACAGCGACGACAACATTCTGAAGGAGCAGACCTTTGAGAATGTTCCCGTTACGCGGAACAAGATTACGCTGTACAAGGGAGACTTCGGTGGCGGTGGCGGCACCAGTGGTGGTGGCGGTGGCGGAACCACCAACAACGGTCTGAGTATGAAGGCCGAGAGCGAGTGGGCTGGTACCGACAGCTATACGTTCTGAAAGAGGCGATGGAGCAGCAGTTCTATCTGGCTGTCAATGTCGGCGATGCCGTCGTTGACAATCTCGTAGTCGGCCAGTGCCTTCACCTGCTCCTGAGGCCACTGACGGTGAATCCATTGCAGTGCTTTCTCGCGGGAGATGCCGTCGCGCTGCATAATGCGCTGGATGCGCAGTTCTTCCGGGGCGGTGACGACCACCACCTTGTTAACTAGCTGATAGATGCCTGACTCGTACATGATGGCACTCTCCATCCACTCCATGCCGCTATTCAGGAAATCCTGAAAGACAGCAGGGTGGATAATGTCGTTGATGGCTTGGGCATTCTCCTTCGATGCTAACAGGAAACGGCTCATGGCGGCCTTGTCAATGGAACCGATGAGGTCGGTGAGCTGTTGTTGCAGCTGGGGAGAGGTGCGGATGAGACGCTTGGCGGCAGCATCGCAGTCATAGACTGTCATGCCCCGTGCTTCCAGTCGCCGACAGACATAGCTCTTGCCTGAACCGATACCGCCTGCTATGCCTATTTTCATTCTTCTTCTATGAGGTAGTCTACCTGTTTGACGCTGAGTGTTGCCCGGCTGACGCCTTGTGGAATAGCACGCAGATAGAGGTTGCACTTGTCAGAGTTCTTCTGCTGTATCTCTTGATAGTCGGCAATGACGCTGAAATCTTCGGGCAACAGGGTACGTATCAGGCTGACACCTGCCACGAAGTTGACCTTGACTTTAGCCGGGAAGGCCCTGAGGAGCTTGCCTTTGGGCAGGTTGATGCACTTGATGGGAACGTCGATGCTCTCTTCTGTCAGCACGTCGGTCAGGAAACTGACGGTGATGCGCTCGGGGACCACCTTGGTGTCTACGTCATGGCTCAGACGGCATTGAATCGTTAGCGTGTCACGGAACCCTACATAGTTCAAAGGCTCAGTATAGACGTAGCGGATACTGTCTAATTTCTCTTTCGAGGCATAGACGTCGACACTGTCAGGACTATACACTGTCTGGGCAATGAAATAGAGCTGTTCCGGGATGATGCGGCCCGTCCAGCGGATGGGTACGCGCTTGCGCTCACCATTGTTGTAGAAGAACTCCAACTTCTCGGGCTTGATGGCCGTAATCTTCGACGAACTCTCTAACCGCTGTTCCAAGGCTCGCTTGATTTCTGACGCCGACACGATGCCGCCGCCGTTGCCACGGTCGTAGTTCTTGAAGTTCAGCTTCAGCGCCAAGGCCCGGTCACCATAGAGATAGGAGAGGATGATCCAGCCCTTGTCGCGGATGGTGATGCGCGTCGTGTCGACAGACGCTGACGTCAGCACGACATTCTTGGGAACGTTCGCGAAACTTACGGGGACCTTCAACTCCTTCTCGTACGTCTCGTTCAGCGTGATGATGAGCCAAAAGACGGCAGAGAGCAGCAGGAAAAACAAAAAAATGAAGAACTGCTTGTTCATGTTACTGAACAAGTAGTTCTTGATGGTTTGATATATGCTCTCGTCTCTCACCGTTTCGCCCTTGACGCTTTATTTCTGCACGGGAGTGCTGGAAGTGTCTTTAAAGACGTAGCCCTTGTCAACCTTGATGATGACGCCGTCGGCAATCTTTACTTCAATGATGCCCTTGGTCAGGTCGATTTTCTTAACGGTACCATAGATGCCACCGCCGGTGACGACTTCCGTACCCTCTTCCAGTGAGTTCTGGAATTTCTGAATCTCCTTCTGGCGCTTCTGCTGTGGACGGATCATAAAGAAATACATGATGGCAAAGATGGCTACCATCATGATGATGAAACTCATGCTGCCACCGCCTTGTGCGGCCTGGGCTGCTAAAAATAACTGTGTCATGTGCTTAATTATTTAACTTTTAACTGATTGACTTAATTAACTCGCCAACTCACTAACTCTTGATTTGCTTCAGCAGCTTTCCGTTAGCCACCAGATGGTGGGCTATGCCGTCCAGCATACCATTGATGTAGCCGGCACTGCGTGGCGTTGAATAGAGCTTGGCAATCTCGACAAATTCGTTGATGGTCACATTGAGGGGAATGGTTGGGAAGTTCAGCATCTCGGCAATGGCAATCTGCATGATGACGATGTCCATATAGGCCAGGCGTGAGAAGTCCCAGTTGCGGGAGGCTTCGCTCATGTAGTGCTGGTATTCGTCGCCGTTGAGGATGGTGGCACGGAACAGCTTGCGGGCATAGTCCTTGTCCTCCTCATTGTCGTACTCAGGCAGCAGCGGCTGCGTTGCCCTGTTCTTCTCCTCAAAGCGCTTGATGGTCTTGAGGACGAAGGTGTCAACAATCTCCTTGTCGTCATTCCAGTAGAGGCTCTGCTCTTCCAACAGCGCATCGAGGTCGCTGTTGTCCTGGATGAGGGTGCGGTACAGCTTGCGCCACAACTCGCGGTCGCTGGCGTAGTCGTCCTCTGGAGCCTCCATATAGTCCTTGTATATCTGGCTCTCAGTAATCTGAGTGTATATCTTCTTCAGGAATTCCGGTTCGTCGTCCCAGTTCTTCTTCTGCGTCTCAATGAAATCGTTCAGCATGACATTGTTCTCCAGCTGCAAGGCGAACCTGTTATACACGAATTTGGTTGAGGGCATGGGGGTGCCTTCGCGCTTGGCCCTTGATTCAGCCACTTCCAAATGGCGGCGTGCCTCCTTCGTGATTCCCACGATGAGAGCCAGCAGATAATTATAGAGGTCGTAGGCTTTTGACAGGCTGAAGAGCAATTCCTTTTCAGCCGTTTCTATGTTTTTGTTGCCGTTTTGATAGTACGCATAGGTTAACTGGACTATCTTAATCCTTATGAGTTCTCTGTTAATCATACTCTTTGTTTGTCTCTTTTGATACTCTTATCTGCTGCAAAAGTACGACTTTTTCCCCTATTGAGCAAGAAAATACGGATAAAATTTGTTGGTTTGCTTGAATATTAGTACCTTTGCAGCCGCTTTTCGCATCGTGTGATGGTGGATTAAGCAAAAACAACTTAATTTTAGAGTAACACATTTATTATTATGAAAGAAATTAATGTCAACGGTCAGAAGCGCACCGACACAGGCAAGAAGGCCTCGAAGCTGCTTCGCAAAGAGGGCATGGTTCCCTGCAATCTGTATGGTGAGAAGAGAGGTGAGAACGGTCTGCCCGAGGCTATGGCTTTCACAGCTTCTGCTGCTGAGCTGCGCAAGGCAGTGTACACTCCCCACGTGTATGTCGTTAACCTGAACATTGACGGCACTGAGCACAAGGCTATCATCAAGGAGCTTCAGTTCCATCCCACAAGCGATGCTCTGCTGCACGCTGACTTCTATGAGGTCAACGAGACCAAGGCTATCACCGTTGGTATTCCCGTTAACCTCACCGGTCACGCTCAGGGTGTTCGTGATGGTGGTCGTCTGAACCTCTCTATCCGTAAGATCAACGTTACCGCTCCTTACAAGAATATTCCCGAGAAGCTGGACATCGACGTTACCGAGCTGCAGTTGGGTAAGGCCATCAAGGTTGGTCAGCTGAGTTTCGAGGGTCTGGAGATTGCTACTCCGAAGGAGGTTATCGTCTGCTCCGTCAAAGCTACTCGTGCTTCTCGTTCGGCTGCTGCTGAGGCTGCTGCCGCAGAGTAAGTGAAAAGTGGTTTAAAGAATGGATAAGTACTTGATTGTCGGCTTGGGTAATCCGGGCGATGAATACGCCGAGACCCGCCACAACACTGGTTATATGGTATTGGACGCTTTTGCGAAGGCGTCCAATATCGTTTTTGAGGATAAGCGTTACGGTTATGTGGCTGAAACCTCGCTGAAAGGCCGTAAGGTGTTCCTGCTGAAACCGACGACGTTTATGAATCTCAGCGGCAATGCCGTGCGCTACTGGCTCAACAAGGAGAACATTGAGCAGAGCCGTCTGCTGGTTGTCAGCGACGATGTGGCCATCCCCATCGGTCAGTTCCGTCTGAAAGCCAATGGCAGTAATGGCGGCCACAATGGTCTTGGGCACATCCAGCAGCTCATCGGCCAGCAATATGCCCGTCTGCGTATAGGTATCGGCAATGATTATCCTGTCGGCTCGCAGATTGACCACGTTCTTGGCCGTTTCCCTGCAGAAGAGCGCGAACAGTTGCAGCCCGCCATCGACCTGGCCGTCGACATCATCAAGAGTTTTGTCTTGGCCGGCATCGACATCACAATGAACCAATATAACAAGTTGGGTAAAGGAACAAAACAATGAATGAAGCTCGCATAGATAAATGGCTCTGGGCAGCGCGCATCTTCAAGACACGCAGCATTGCAGCCGATGCTATCAAGAACGGACGTGTCACCATTCAAGGCATGAACGTCAAGCCGTCGCGTATGGTGAAGGTAGGCGAGGTGGTCAGCGTGCGTAAGCCACCTGTCACCTATTCTTTCAAGATTCTGAAGACCATCGAGCAGCGGGTGGGGGCGAAGCTGTTGCCTGAAATCTATGAGAATGTGACGACCCCAGACCAGTATGAGCTGTTGGAGATGAACCGTATCAGCGGTTTTGTCAACCGCCAGCGCGGCACAGGTCGTCCGACCAAGAAAGACCGTCGTGCCCTTGATGAGTTTGTTGGACCGTCACTGGAAGGTTTTGGTGACTTTGACTGGGATGACGAGGAGGAAATATGAATATGCTTTTAGACATTCTATTAATAATTATAGGTGTAGCGCTGGTGCTTAAGGGGGCAGACTTCCTGACGGAGGGGGCCTCGGCATTGGCCCGGCGCATGCATGTGCCGGAAATTGTCATCGGCCTTACTATCGTAGCGGCTGGTACGTCGGCACCGGAATTGTTTGTCAGCGTTGTGTCGGCACTGAATGGCACTCCCGACCTGGCTGTCGGTAACGTCGTGGGCTCTAACACCATGAACTGTATGCTCATCGTGGGCTGTGCGGCTATGGTGGCTCCGATGACCATCAGCCGTTCGACGGTGCGTAAGGACATCCCCTTCGCTGTGATGGCCTCGATACTGCTCACATGCATCGCCCTTGACAACTATCTGGGACGTATCGACGGTATCATTTTACTTTTAGGCTTTGTGGTCTTTATGGCCTATACACTATTGCAAGCCAAGAACGGGCAGGCAGAGCCTCAGACCGAAGTCAAGCAACTGAACCCCTGGCTCAGCGTACTGTTCCTTGTCATTGGATTGGCCATGCTGGTGGCTGGCAGTAATGTTTTTGTCGATTCTGCTTCCAGTGTCGCTGCTGCCTTGGGTATCAGCGAAGGTGTCATCGGTCTGACGGTGGTTGCCGGTGGAACATCGCTGCCCGAACTGGCGACGTCGGTAGTGGCAGCCCGCAAGGGACAGTCAGCTATCGCCATCGGCAATGTCATTGGTTCCAATGTCTTCAACATCCTGCTGATTCTGGGTATGACGGCAGTCATCAGTCCCCTGCAAATAGAAGGCATCACCACCATTGATATGGCAGTGATGCTCATTTCAGTCATCCTTGTATGGCTTTTCTCCTTCACCCGCTTCACAGTGGAACGGTGGGAGGGCGCCTCGCTCGTCATCGGCTACTTGGTCTACCTGTGGTGGCTCATCAGTAGCCTGTAACAAGAAAGGCTGTCCACGACGGACAGCCTTTCTTGTTATTTCACGTTGACCATGATTTTCTTCAGGTCCTTGTCGGCACTAGACGAACCTACCATCAGCTCATACCGTCCGGGTACGACGCGCATGGTATTGGTCTTGACATCCCAGCCCTCGAAACGGTCGCGGGGAAAGTCGATGTCTACCGTCTTGCTCTCGCCGGGCTTCAGGCTGACACGCTGGTAGGCACGCAGCGTCTTCAGCGGCCCCTCTGTGTCGGCCATGTTACGGATGTAGATCTGTACCACCTCGGTGCCTTCGCACTGTCCGGTGTTCTTGACGGTCACGCGAACCTTGTTCTTGATATACTGCGGCTTGCTGATGTCAAATGTGGTATAGCTCAGTCCGTAGCCGAAGGGGTAGAGTGCCTCGCCACGGAAGTAGCGGTAGGTGCGGTTCTTCATGGTGTAGTCCAGGAAGTCAGGCAGGTCGTTGACGCTGCGGTAGAACGTCATAGGCAGCTTGCCCGAAGGATTGTACTGGCCCGTCAGGATTTCTGCCACTGCCTTGCCGCCAGCCTCACCGCCGTACCAGGCTTGGATGATGGCATCGCAGGTTTCTTCCTGTTCTGGCACCAGTGCCATAGCACCACCGGAGCAGTTGACGAAGACGACCTTCTTGCCTGCGTCGTGCAGCATCTTCAGCAGGTCGCGCTGTACTTGAGGCAACTCAATATCTGTGCGGTCGCCGCCCTTGAAACCAGGGTCACTGACCTTCATCTCCTCACCCTCCACACGGGGCGAGATGCCACCCACAAAGACGACAGTCTCGGCATCGCCTATCTGGGCTAACAGCTGCTCGCGGGTAGGCGTCAGCTTTTTGCAAACATCAAACTGCATGGCAGCCATACCGCCCTCCTGCACATAGTCGATGTGGATGCGGTAGCTGTTACCCTTCTTGACTTTCAGCTCGGGCGTGGCTTCCTGTATGCGCTGGCGCACTTTCCAGATGTTGACCAGCGTGTCGCCGTTGACGATGACGCGCACCAAGTCGTCGGCACCGACGCGTAGGTAAAGTGTCTCGTCCTCGGCAGGTATCAGCGTACCGTCGTAGCGGGCAGAGAAGTGTTCCAGGTTAACACCGGGCGCAAACACGGTGTTACCGCCATTGCTCAGGTTGATGGGTGAGGCCATCGTAACCGTTGCCACGGGGTCGCCCTCCATATTGACGTTGTTCCAGTAGACGGCCTGCATGCCCTGTTGTCCCAAGGGAGCGCGCATCTTGTTGAAACGGCTTTCAAAGACTTCGTTGCGGGTCAGTCCACAGCCCTGGATAAAAGGCACGTCGCCCAACAGTTGGCGCAGACCTTCCAAGACGGTGACAGTCTTTGTAGCATAGCCGCTGTAGTTGCCCCATTGCATAATACTGTCGTTGGCATTGGGCCCCATCACTACTAATTTACTATTTGCGGATTTACTATTTACGATTGGCAGCACGCCGTTGTTCTTCAGCAGCACTACGCCTTCACGGGCCATCTGCAGGGCCAGCGCCTTATGCTCTTTTGAGGCAATGACCGACGAGGGAATCTTCGTCCACTCCACCAGTTCGTCGGGGTCGAAGTCACCCAGTTCGAAACGGGCCACCAACAGGCGCTTCAGACTGATGTCTATCTGTTGTTCGCTGATGTCGCCGCGCTTCACGGCGCTGGGGAGGCTTTTATACACTGAACCGCACTCTAAGTCTGTGCCGCTGAGCACGGCTTTGGCTGATGCAGCCTCGTTGTCCTTCGAAACGTTATGCCATGAGGGCAGGAAGTCGCGGATGGCACCGCAGTCGCTGGTGATGAGCCCCTTGAATCCCCATTCGTCGCGCAGGATGTGACGTTCGTAGCGGGCGTTGCCACAGCAGGGGTCGCCATCGATGCGCTGGTAGGCACACATCACTTCGGCCACGTCGCCCTTCTGCACCAGTGCCTTGAAGGCGGGCAGGTAGGTTTCCCACAGGTCACGCTCCGGCAGTTGCTGGATGTCGAAGACGTGGCGGTTCCATTCCGGACCGCTGTGTACGGCGAAGTGTTTGGCACAGGCTAAAAGTTTTTTGTACTTCGAGTTTTGAGTTTTGAGTTTTGAGTTTTGAGAATAGGCCTGTCCCTGCAGACCGTTCACTACGGCCAGGCCCATGCGCTCAGTCAGGTACGGGTCTTCGCCGTAGGTCTCCTGACCACGTCCCCAACGGGGGTCGCGGAAGATGTTGATGTTCGGCGTCCAGAACGACAGACCCTGGTAGCGCTGCACGTTACCCGTCTTCTTCGCCTCCTGGTTTTTGGCACGGGCTTCGTCGCTGACGGCAGAGAACACTTGGTAAAGCAGTTCGTCGTTCCACGATGCTGCCATCTGCGTGGTGATGGGGAACACCGTCACGAAGCCGTTGCGCCCGATGCCGTGCAGTGCCTCGTTCCACCACTGGAAGGCTGGAATGCCCAACCGTGGAATAGCGGGCGACACGTCCATCATCAACTTGGCCTTCTCCTCAATGGTCAGTCGGCCCAACAAGTCTTCAGCGCGCTCCTCAGCGGTGAGCTGAGGGTTCTGGTAGGGCAGCACCTGTGCCGTCAAAGCCGATGCGCCCAATACCAGTATTGTTGTTAAGAATAGCTTCTTCATATTGTCTGTTGGTTAAGAATAGCTTTATCTTATTACAACCTTGCGCCCGTTTTGGATATAGACACCCTTCTGCGGGTTACTTACACGGACACCCTGGAGGGTGTAGGTGGCACCGTCCTGAAGACTGTTGGCCTTTACGTTAGAGATGCCGGTGGTTGATCCTGAAGTTAGTTCAAACTTGAGAGCCAACTGCTTAAAAGTCTTAATGCTCAGTGAACCAGTGACTGGAGATGAAAGGTTGAATGAAACTTCGTTTATTGGTGGATTTTTTGAGTCACCATCTCTATTTCTTGCTGGGAATGTACCAGCAGTTTCATCATAGGCAACACCGTTTATTTCTTTAATGTAGCCAGTATTACCATCCTCATTGGTATAGCCGATAGCCTTTATAGCCTTAATGCTGACGCCCTCGGGGAGACTAAGGGTGTATAGCACGTTGTTGGAAAGCTTGAAGGTTTGTGACGCTGTTGTACCAGCACCATATCCCTTATTTCCGCTGTTGGTCATAGTAAATGATTTGCCATTACTAACGAATGTATAGGTTTGATCATCTTTTTCTGCATCAGTAGTAGTGGCATTGATATAATAGACTATTTCTTCTCCTGTTTCACCTCTGGATACGATAGGAATAGTAGAGAGTATGGCTGTAGCATTGTTTCCGAGCGTAGCACCAGCACCCTCAGTGCCTGTCAGATTGGCAGGGACGTCGGCGGCAGCAATCTTCGTGTACTGGTAGGGTACCGTCACCTCGCTGCCTAAGGATGTGTAGGAATAGTTGTTGTCGCGAACGGTGATGTTACGGCCAGAGCCGCTGCCTGTCAGTGCATTCTTAACACCGTTGGCGGCGTAGTTGCCCTCAACCAGTGCCTTGCAGTTTTCGTTGATGGTGATGCCTGCACTGTTGCCGGGGCAGTTGTGGTAGTTGTTCACCAGATGCACGTAGCAGTCGCCGCACTGCGGCAGGCGGCGGACACAGCCCTCGCCCCAGACGTTGCTGGCAAAAGTGAGGTGCAGTATCATGGTGCCGTCAGCCCATCCGCAGCCGCAGGTGTAGGCATGTGAATAGCTGCGCGAAGTGTAGTAGAAGTGGTTGAAGGTGTAGGTGGACCAGTCGCACACCTTGCTGTCGAGTGCGCCGTCCTGCGAATCTGCGAAGGTGCAGTGGTCAATCCAGATGTGGCGGCCCTGGTTGGTGATGAGGTCGGCACCGTCGATGTCCACGGCCCCCGGGCCTATCAGCGAGAGGTTGCGGATGATGATGTTCTCGCTGGAGGTCTCGATATGGAAGATGCCGGCTTTGTTGGGCAGTGAATACGTACCCGTCTTCTGGTGTTGCAGCTCCATCATGGCTTTCATGGTGTAGAAGGCGCGTTCGTCAACCTTCTCCTTGTATGTTCCGTCGGGTAGGGTACCTGAAATGGTCTTGGTGCTGCTGTATGAGTCCAGATTCTGGCTCGCCAGATAGGTTTTGTCTTCTGCTGTCAGATAGAACTTCGTACACAGGCGGGCATTGTTGATACCGATAATGGTCTTGCTCATTGCCGTAATCTTTATTGTTTCCTCAATGGTAAAGTCGCCATTTGAACCGTCGAGAATAATAATGTCATTCAGGGCAATAGCCTGCTTAATTTGTTTGTCATCGGTCTGTCCACCGCCAAGGGCTGTCAGTGTTGCGGTCTTGGCGTCCGTGAAACAGCCACCGCTGAGGGTGAATGCAGTGCCTGCCTCGTCGGCGCATGTTGCCCAGCCCCAAGGCGCCACGTTGTTGTCACCTGCCATAGCTGGCAACAGCGCTATGGCACCCAGTAGTGAAAGAATTGTTTTCTTCATTGTCATAATAGTATTGTTTTTATTGTTTGTAAATGATATTCCTTGTAGACGACCATGTGTCCGCGACAATGGCGTTCAGGTAGATTTCCACGTTGGTATAGCCACTGTCGCCAATGGCATTGCCGTCAGTTTTGTCGTTTTTGTTGAGGCCGTGGGCATCTTCCCAGTCGTCGGGTATGCCGTCGCCGTCAGTGTCCTTGGGGGCAGGCTTGCTCTTGAGTTCAGGCCAGGGACTGTCGCCAAGGTGTATGTCGTTCTGCGTGTTGATGATGCCTGGATCGCAGCCATCACCCGTAAAGGTGGCAGTTCCCTCACGGACGTCGCGAACGATGATGTCGTCCAGTGTGTCGCGCTGCAGACTGGCACCGGCGTGGGCTAATACCAGTTCGTAGGCTTCTTCAGCCGTATGGGTCGTGACGGGAGCAAAAGGCATGGGCTGTTGCAGACGGATGGTGTCTTTTGTCGTCGCCGTGTATGTGCCGTCATTGGCATCGGCATTAATCTGGTTGTACACACCGTATGTCCAGTTGTCCTTTGTGACCTCAGGATAGCGGCTGTTGACGTTGCCGCTGACATAATACTTACCCCAGACGTGCCACATCTTGTCCCACACATTGGGACGGGGACTGTCGTGATGGGTGTATTGCGAGGTACGGATGTTGGGGGAAGTTATGCGTTTGCCGCGGTCATCGTGCGGTGTGCCAGGGCCTGGCTTGTAGTAGTTGTTGACGATATTGACCGTCATGGCCTCGCCACCGTAGCAGCCATTGGCCGTCCAGTTGTAGATGACGTTGTTGCGCAGGTCCATGCGCTCGTCAGTCTGTGTGAACGGACTCGGTCCTAACCTTGGTGTCCGTGACGTGTGGTGGGCTATCAGGTTGTGATGGTATGAGGCGCCGCTGCCGCCCCAGTTGCCGCCATAGCCGTGGGCACCCTTCTTGTGGCCGCTGTTGTTAAGGCTTTGGGACACGATGCACCACTGTACGGTGAAGTCGCGGTTGCCATAGACGGACAGACATTCGTCAACCGACCAGCTGATGGAGCAGTGGTCAATGATAATGTCGTGACAACGGCTGCCGCCCAGTCCGTCGCCCTCGTGATGAGCCACCTCGCGGTTGCCTAAACGGAAACGCATATAGCGGATGATGTTGTTTGAACTGACCATTACGGGGTAGTCGGCCAGGCAGATGCCGTCGCCGGGAGCCGTCTGTCCTGCCACGGTGGTATTCTCCGTAAACCGTAATGGGGACTTGAGGAAGATGGTTCCCGACACATCAAAGACTATGATTTTCGGACCAGACTGTTTGTTGGCCCATCGCAGCGTGCCTTGATGCATGCCGTCCTCTAATGTCGTCACATGATATACGTTGCCGCCGCGTCCTCCCGTGGTGAAGCGTCCAAAGCCCTCGGCACCAGGAAAAGCCAGCAGGCCTTCAGCCCCTACTGTCCCTGAACAGGCCAGCAGCAGTTCTATAGAGAGCAGGATTCTCGCCGATAGGTTCATTGTTTTAGTCGTTAGTTTCATTTTCAAGTGCAAAGGTACGAAAAAATCCTGAGAGTAGGGTAGGTTATTCGTCGTTTTTAGGGGAATTTGTGAGTGAAGTGGGTGTTGTGGGTGTTGTGGGTGAAGTGGGCGTCGTGGGTGTTGTGGGTGAAGTGGGTGTCGTGGGTGTTGTGGGCTTGTACCCACTCTGCCCACGATACCCACCGACCCCACTATTCCCACTATTCCCACCAGAGTAATAGCCGTTTCGGCGCTGCCATTCTTTGCGAGCCTGATACATCTGCTCCTTGATGCCGCCCTTCTGGATGAAGTCCCTCTTTAGCCACTCTATCAGCCCGACTATCAGCCTGTCGCACTGGTGTATCAGCGTGATGGCGATGTTGGCGATGGTTTCGTCGCTGCGCTGTTGAATCTTCTCTCGGTATATGGCCGAGTCTAAATGTCTGCGGCAGAAGTCAGCTGTCAGTCGGTAGCGTGGGTCTTGCGGTCCCCAGTGTTCCAAGCCACGGACGCGCAAATAGTCCTCATAGTCTAAGAGCAACTCATGGAGTGAGGCGCGGTTGACGTTAGTAAGCTTCAGCTCCATCTCCTTTGAGGTAACACCATCGATGTTACCCTCAGCAAGGTTCTGCTTCCCAGAGCGTGCAGCTTGCACCATCTGATCAATGGTGCGGTCACCGCGCTCTAAGAAAGTGTGTGCGAAGTAGTATGTGATGTCATAGATACATTCTGCCTTCTTGAAGCATATCAGCGTGCGGTAGCTGCGGTCCTGTGGGAGAAATGCGTCGTCTTGTAGCATGATAGGAGGATGTTGCTTTGTTTTGTGACCACAAAGATATACAAATCGCGTGACATTGCCAAACAATTATCAGAAAAATCGAGAACAAGGCAGCCCTATCGTGCTGACTTATAGGACAGGGCGCGAGCATGCCGCTGACGAGGTGTGCGCATGGTGCAGGCCGGGAGTTTGCTACGGGCGGGCTAACCCGCACCAGCCGGTGCGTATATGCGCACCGCCCGCTGCGTATATGCGCGGCGGGCGGTGTTGATATGCGTAGCGTTTGGTGCGTACCTTTTTTTATTACTTCTGGATGCGCTTTACGCCGTTCTGGATGACTACACCCTTGTAGCCCTCGGCAACCTTCTGACCAGCGAGGTTGTAGGCGGGAGCGTTCAGGTTGATGGTCTCATTCTTAACGGTGCTGATGCCGGTAGTACCCTCCTTAAAGGTTACGGTAATCTTAGCAAAAATCTGCTTGTTCTTACCATTTGAATCAGTATCTTTATCAACGATTTTGCTATTGTCGAATGCAAAAACAACTTTCTGTTTCGCCTCGAAACCCTTTGCCTCTGCTGTGGCAGGTGTCTGACCTGCTGTACCACCAGGCAGTGTGACGGGTGAAGCAAGAACACTTGTTTCAGAACCATCAACGTTAATCCCGGTCAGAATGATTGAACGATCTGCTTCAGTTGAGTTGTTGTTGCTATAACCCTCTAATTTGACTCCTGTGATAGCGTATCCGCTGTTTACATTCAGAGTAATGGTGTTGCCGCTGTTACCAGTACGAATCTTGGTATAATCTCCTGAGGTGCTGGCAGTGAATTCACCATTAACACCGGCAGTGTATGATTTTCCAGAAACGGTGCCTTTATCTTGGGTAGGAACTCCAACAACCTCTTCATCACCACTCGGCTGGGGATCTGGATCACCACCTTGATTGTTGGGATTTGCAGCGTCAATGGCTTCCTTACATGCAGCAGTCGTAGCAGGGTTGATGGTTGCTGCAGTCGTATTGAACTTAAAACCAGCAAAACCTAGTTTAGAACCAGTGCATAATACATAGTAGGCTTTTCCTGCCTCTACGTTAAAAGTTACTTTTCCGTATACTTTGGAAGCTGTCTGACAGTTCGCGTCAAGAGCAACAACAGAACCATTGTTATCCTTAATGTCGAAATCAGAAAGAGCCGTACCATCACCATCGCTGATATAGAAAGGCTTTGCACTATTAAGAACAATACCAGCCTCTATAGAACCAGCGACAGAGGGTTTGAAGATGTAATAACATCCTTGCGTAGGCAGTGTGTGGTTAGTGTGGGTGAAATTTGTCTTACCAGTGGCATCCTTAGGATTGTTCTTACCCGAGAAATAATGGGTAAAGACATCAAAGCGGTAGTCGCCATCTTCAGTATTAAGCGAACCTACATTGCCGTATTCAGAGTCTGCGAGGTTTAACTTTACGCTAGCAGTTGCCTTGTAGTCAAAGCCTGCAATGTCTCCAGGGACAGTTTCTGCATCAACCAGCCAACTTTCTTGTGCGTTAGCACCTACGGCCATTAATGCCGTTGCAATAAGAGTAAAAATCTTTTTCATACGCTAAGTTTTAAATTGTTAGTAAATATTTGTTTTTATTTGTTTGATTTCTGTAAGACTGTGCAAATATACGGGTTTTCTTTGAGATTGCCAAATAATTATGTTGGAAATACTACGAAAAGGTTTACGTAATAACTTCTCACTCAATCACAATCTTCTTGCCGGTAAAAAAACAACGAGGGCGAACCGCAATAGCTCGCCCTCGAGGTGTTAGAAAGATAATTTTTTACTTCTTGTTCTTTGCAATGAGTTCAGGACCGTTGAATGCATTCTTCGCACTCCACTTGAAAGAACCAAGCACAGTCTTCATGCTGTCCTTCGAGAGTGTCATCGAAACTTCAAAGTCATCATGGCATACACCGCCTACCGTGTCAACACAGAAGGTGGGAATCATGATTTTCTGAACAATGTCGTTCTCTTCGTTCGGCAATGCAGCCACCTTGTTGAAGTTGTTCAGGGCATAGTCCTTGGTGACGTACATCGGATGCTCGATGAACTTGATTTCACGTACGCCGTTAGCCCAGTCCTCAGGATAGATGACTTCCACAATCTTCTGAGTGAAGGTTGTCTGCGCCTCTGGGGTCAGAGAACCCGGGTTGCTCAGTGAAAATTCAATCCAGTAGTCCTGCTTGCCGTTGACCTCCTTGTTGTGGTCAGCCATCGGATCGCCTGTGATGTCGTTGTCCCTGTCGCAGCTCATGAAGGTGCTTGACATTGCTGCCACAGCCAAAAGCACGATTACATATTTATAAATCTTCATAATCTTATAATTATCAATTATCAATTTTCAATTATCAATTATCAATTAGGGCGTAGCCCGCTTACTTACCATTCAGCAGACGCTGGCAGCCAGCACCACTCTTGTAGATAGCCGAGTTCTTTACCTGGTCTGTCTGCTTGTAGTACAGACCGTCGATACCGTTGTCGGTGTGGTAGTCGGTACCCTTAGGCGTTTCGCCGATGAAGTACTTCGGATTCGGGCTGACCATCAGGTCGGTAGCTCTCAGCGTCTTGTCCAGGTGGACGGTGAGCTCGTCAGTACCGGCGGGATAGATACCCTCACCGCCCTTGATGAACATACCGGGAGCGTTCGACGTGGCGTTGAGTGCGTTGGCAGCAAAGGGCTGGCCGTTGCTCAGGTATTCCTCGTCGTTGGTTGTCCAGTTGTTATAGATGTTGAATGTCACCTTACCGCTGCCGTCACCGCCCTGGATTTTACGGGTTTCCCAACCAGCAGAGCTCATCAGACGGTTCTTGTCTGCGGGATCCTTGGTGAGAATGATGACGTTGTCATAGAACTCCAGCACTGAGCCGCCGGGGTTGTATGTGGTTCTCAGAATCGGGTTGTTGGCCACCGTACAGAAGTTGACGAACGTGTTGTGGTGCAGGCTGATGTGCCAGCGGACGCTCTCGTCCCATACCAGGTTACGGTTATTGTCAGTCACTACGGAACGCTTCGGGTTGTTATAGAACACGCAGTCGCTGACCTCGACATCCTGCAGGATGTTCGACTTCGTCTTACCATTGTGGTCGCCGAAGATGTAAGCATAGTCACCACCCGTCTGTGCATAGTAGCCGCAGTTGTAGAAGTCGCAGCCAACGAGGCGGATGTGCTTGATATAGAAGTCGTTAGAACCCTGGATACGGAAGAATCCGCGGATGAGGCCCTGGAACGAGCAGTTGCGCCACTCTAAGGTCGTAACGTTGATACCCATACCGTTGGAGTACATGTTCATGAAGTAGTTACCGATGGCACCGCCGATACCCTCCTGGGCATGACCGTAGTTGGTAGCCATAGGCACGTTGACGTCGAGGTCCATAAAGCGGACAGAGTCAATGTCAAGCGTAATAGAGGCGTTCTCACCGGCTACCGGCTGACGACCGAGCATGAAGTTGCAAGAGTTGACGGAGCTACCAGTCTTGGTCATACCGCTCAGGTAGAACTTGGCGCGTCCCTTACCTGCCTTCAGGTCCTCAGGATTGGTCTGCAGGGTGAAGCCCTTGTACACCTGGACGTTCGAGCTGACGAAGTAGGTCTTGCCGCCTTCCAGATAGAATACCTGATTCTCGGGCGATACACTGCTGGCGCAGTAGTCGTTCAGCACCTGGTCTATCTTACAAGCTTTGTATTCAGAAATGTCGTAGATGTTCCAAGTAGCGGGATCGGTACCCATGGTATCGTTCTGCCATACCTCATGCTTGATGATGACGGGAGGTGCGGGATCACCCTTAGTGCGCTTCATCGTCGTATTATAGCAGGCGTCAACAGATACTGGGATGCTGTTGTCCCATACGTCAATGTTGTAGGCAGAGTTCTCCGAAAGGCCATCGACGACGATTTCAGCAATACCTTTTTCGTTCCATGCCGAAGCAGGGATTTCGTACTTTACATACGTTGGATTCAGCTTGGCATCGGGTGTTGAGGCGTTGGCCGTGAAGGTCAGGTAGTCCACCTTCAGCATCGTCTTCTCGGCATCAACAAAGTTCCAATTCTCATAGAACTTCTCCCTGTCAGCTTCTGAATAGGAAGATATGTTGCGGTTCAGTGTCAGCTTCATCGAAGTCTTGGTGATGTCCGATACCTGGATGACGAAGGGCACCCAGTCGCGTGCACCGGTCTCCATGGCGAAATAGTCAGCCCATTCGCGCAGCGTTCCCCAACCGTACCACTCCGAGTTCTTCGGGTCGTTCTTCCAGGTAGCATCGGGCGAGTTCAGCACGTCATAGACGTTGGCTTCACCGTTCCACAGGGGATAGTTGCTCTTGTCGAACGAGTTCAGTGCGCGGATGGCAAAGCGATAGACGCTCTGGTAGTTCAGGTTCTCGATGATGAGGTTGTAGCGGCTCTTGTCAGCCACGACCACATGTCCGTGCAGATACTTGCCGTCCTCATTGTTCATCGTCTGTTTCCAGCCTGTATCACCATCAGAGACGTATGCCACAGGCGTAGTCCACATAATTTCATAGGCAACAGCGTCGTTGACGATAAACCAATACAGGTTGGCGGTGTTATAGTCAGTGATGATACTGTTGTACGGGTCTGTAGAACCCTTACCCGTGTTGTTGTCGCAACGGAACGACGGACGTGCAAGACGGTCGGTTACGCCGCCTTTCGGGGTGCTGTCATCGTCGTCCTTACAAGACCAGAAGGACAATGCAGAAACAAACAGCAGTGAAAATATTAGAATCTTTTTCATTTTATGAAGTCTTTACTTGATGATGTTTATTACTCATTAGTATCCATAGTAGTTCTTGTAGACACCGCTGGAACGTGCGATGGCTTCTTCTGGAATCGGTAAGAGATAGCGTACGGCCGGCAGACGGCTGATGTTGGCCTGGATGTTGTCCGGGTTGATGTTGAAGACCTGTGCCTGACCGTTGTCCACTACGACGATGTTGCCTGCCTGGTTGGTACGGATGTAGCCGTAGAGCGAGTAGATGATCTGGTTCTTGGGCGTACCGTCGTCGTTCGACCAAGCCAGTTCGGTGGTCGTCCAGCTGATGGAGTTGCTGCTGGAGCTCATACCTGTGATGGTACGGTCTGATACCGGCTCATAGTCCAGGTCGTTGTCAGAAAGATACTTGGCGGGCGTTGAACCTGTCGGGTTAGGCATCGAGCCGTCGTAGGGGTTCACGACGTAGAACATATACACACCCTTGTTGGGGAAGTTAGGATCCTCGTAGTTCTTGACTCGGATAGAGTACATCTGCTGTACGAAAACGTCGCTGTAGGGAACCTTGTCGTATTCTTCCACCATGTCAATGTAGGAAGAAGTACCGGCCATAGCCTCCGTGATGGCATAGTAGTCGAGGAAGGTGAAGAATACCTTCTCAGCATACTTGTTGTTGCGGACGAGGTCCTTCCAACGCATGTTCTCACCGGCAAACTCCCACTTACGCTCGTCGAGAACGAGATTCAGGAAGTCTTCCTTCGAGCTGGCTGCGTCAACATAAGCGTCAACCATGTCGGGCCAATATTCTGAGTCAAAGGCACGCTTGCGGACAGTCTTCAGAGCCTCCTTGGCATCCTCCGTGGGGCCGTTGAGCTCGTTCTCAGCCTCGGCAAACATCAGCAGCACGTCGGCGTAGCGAATGTAGGCAAAGTTGATACCCGTACCAGATGTGGTGCTCTTGCCCAGTCCGTTGGTATTCCACAGCTTCGACCACTTGTTGTTGTGCATGGCATAGTCGAGTCGCATGGTGGGCAGACCCTGGTTGGAGTAGTACCACAGACCGCAGATGTAGTCACGGCGCAAGTCGTTCTCGTCAAACGAGTAACGGTAGAAAGCCGATGTACGTACACCGCCGTTGGTAGCACCCCATGCAGAGTTCGTGTAATCGGTGGCGTCACCAGTGTCAACACCGTTGGTGGGACCCTGGGCATAGCCCCAGTTACTGTTGTTATCCTTAGCGAAAGGAATCTCGAAGATGGGATCGTCACCAGTGTTGACAATGAAGTTACACTCGTCGATGAAGATGTCGCGGAAGCTCTTGCTCAAGCTATGACCGCCGGCATCGATGACCTTCTTAGTATAGTCGCGAGCAATTTCATAGTACTTCTGGTAGTCAGAAGGACGAGACATGAAGTAGTTGGTGGTGTTGCCTTCCGCATGGTTCAGTGAATAACCGCCAGCCTGCAGGGCCAGACGGGCAATCATAGCATAGGCAGCCTCCTGCGAAATGCGCTCAGGAGCGGCAATGTGTGCGTCCTTGTCAGAGTACATGTACTCGGCTGCATGACGCAGGTCGGCAATCAGCGCGTCGCTGACTTCCTGACGCGGCGTGATGGCGGGACACAGGTCATCAGTCTCATAGGTAGCCTTCATGGTGAAGGGAATGTCGCCCCAGTAGCTCAGCAGCTCATGGTAGAACATGGCACGCATCACCTTGGCCTCGCCCATCATCTGGGTCAGGGCTGTCACCTTGGGAACTTGAATGGTCTGTGTGGTTCCATCCTCAGCTTCGCTGGCACCGTCCTCGGTCTCTTCCTTGTAGATGCTGCTGTTCTGCAGGTTATAGATGAACTCATTGGCCGTTTCGACAGCTGAGTAGAGGTTGTTCCAGAGTTTTTCAATATCACTGGCATCCGAGCGTACGTCGAAGCGGCGCGGCTGGTTGCCGGCAGCGGCCTCGTTCGAGTTGGCATAGAAGTCCACGTCGCTGTTCAGCTGGAACGCATTGTATAGCTTGTTGCCAAACAGTTCGTCAGAACATATTTTGGCGTAGACACCATACAGGGCCGTGCGGGTCTCGCCTTCCGAGCCAAACACCATTTCGGTGCTTGCCACGTTGGTGGCGGGGTCTACCTCTAAGTAGTCGTTGCAGGATGTCAACGCCAGCAGGGCCACCCCACTGATAAATATCTTGTTAAGTTTCATAATTTTCAATTTTCGATTTTCAATTATCAATTAGAATGTTACGTTGACACCGCAAGAGAACGTGCGTGCACGCGGATAGCGGTTGTAGTCCATCGAGGGAGTCAGACCTGACTGCACGTCCACCTCAGGATCGTATCCACTGTACTTGGTCAGGATGAAGAGGTTGGAGGCAGACACGTATGCACGAACCTTATTTAAATAAATCTTCTTAGTGACGCTCTTCGGCAGGGTGTAGCCGATGGTGATGTCAGAGCAGCGGATGAACGAACCGTCCTCGACGAAAGCGTCGAGCATGATGTTGGTCACCACGTCGGCAGGGTTCCACATATGGGCATTGGCGTTCATGTCCTTGTACAGACCGGGCATGCCGTCGAGGTTGCCGTTCTTGTAGAGCGACTCACCCGTGATGTTGTGTCCGCTCAGGTCAGTGAAACCGTCGGGAGCTGAGTAGCGCCAGCGTCCGTCGGCATACTTGGAATAGACGTTCCAGAACGTGTTCTGGCTGCCGCTTGAGCTCGACAGAGCGTATGCTGTAGCGTTATACACATCGAAGTCGAGCATATAGGTGAAGTTGGCTACGAAGTCGAAGTCCTTCCACTGGCCGCTCAGACCGAAACCGCCCTGCCACTTCGGCGTGGTACGACCGATGACGGTCTTGTCGTTGATGTCAATCTGTCCGTCACCATTCAGGTCCTTGATCTTGATCTTGCCGGGCATGGTGGAGTAGCCAGAGTGTGAACCAGCCAGCACGCCGTTGCCCGAGTTACCCTCATAGCCGTCGGTGATAGTACCGCCGACGAGGATGCCGTTCACGATACCCTTGCTCTTAGGTACGGCGGCATAGGTTGACGTGGTGGGATAGTTGAACTCATCCCAGGTGTACAGGCCATCGTAAACGTAGCCGTACATCAGACCGAGTTCACCGCCGACCTCCAGTACGTAGTCATTCTGGTCGCTGGACTTCCAGGCACCTGCGTAGTTGTAGATACGAGTGTCGGTAGCATTCAGAGCCTTGATGGTCATCTTGTTGTGACCGAGGGTGAAGTTGGCACTCAGCACGAAGTCCTTGCCACGGAGGATGTCACCGTTGACGGTGAGTTCCCAACCGTTGTTGGCCACCTTACCAATGTTCTGCATTTGTCTGCTATAGCCAGAGACACCGGGGATAGGCGACTGATAGAGCAGGTCGCGGGTGGTGTTCCAATAGAACTCAGGCGTGATGCTCAGACGTCCGCCGAACAGCGAGATGTCGGCAGCCAGGTTGCGGGTGATGGTGGTCTCCCACTTGATGTCCTTGTTAGGATAGTTGCTGGGGATACCATAGTACAGCTCACCGTTGGCAGTTGTGGTCGATGCAAACTCGGGACCTCCGGCATTAACCGTGGTATAGAGGAAACGCCACAGGTCGTCGCTGATGTTGTTGTTACCGGCAAGACCGTAAGCAGCGCGAATCTTGAACTGGTCAATCCATTTCACGTCCTTGAGGAACTTCTCACGGTTAACAACCCAAGCACCAGAAACAGAGGGGAAGTAACCCCACTGGTTGCCGGGAGCAAACTTCGAGCTGCCATCAGCACGGAACGTTGCTGAAATCAGGTACTTATGGTCCAGATTATATGAAACCTGTCCGAAGAACGAAGCGGTACGGTTTGCTGTCGAACGCAGGGTGTAAGTGTCCTGTGCGTAAGGCTCACCGAGTGCCATGTTGTTAATGGCTGTTTCAGCGTCAATACCCTTGTCGAAGAGGTGAGCTGTCTGCTTGTTCTCCTTATATTGGGTATTGTAGATTTCCTGACCGAGCAGGAACGAGAAGTTGTGAACATCCTTCAGCGTCATGTCGTAGCTGGCCGTGTTGGTCCAGGTGTACGACTCCGTGGTGCGGTTGGTCAGTGCTGCCACCGGCTTCTGCTGGTGAACGGCACTCTGGCCTGTAGAGGTCAGCCAGCCCCAGTAGCGCTGGGTGTCGCGGAACGAGATGTTATAATTACCTTCAGAACGGAGGACGAGGCCCTTGATCGGTGTCCACTTCAGCGAGAACTGCTGGCTCATGGTGTAGCCGTGCTTCTTCTGCGTGTTAGTGGCAATGTCAGAAACCGGGTTAGTCAGGTTGAAACGCTCAGCGTCAGCAGCTGTCTCCATGACAGAATAGCTGGCCCATGAACGCAGACCGGCTGTGGGCTGATAGCGCAGCACACGGTCTACCAGACCGCCGGAACCCACGTTGGCACCACCGGCACCCTCGTCGCGACGATAAGTAAACTTCGGGTTGTAGGTCAGCTCCAAGTTCTTGGTAATCTTAGTGTTCAACTTGAAGTTGATGTTGGTACGGCGAACACCAGAGCCGAGGATGATACCTACGTCCTCACTCTGTGTCAGCGAGAGATTGAAGCGGGTCGACTCGTTACCGCCGCCTACAGTGACGTTAGCCTGGTAGCTCATGGGGTGGTTGCCCAGGACCTCGTCCTGCCAGTCGTTGGTGACACGGCTGTAGTAGATGTCGTTATCCTTCGGGTTACCGAAGTCGCCGCGGAAAGCCTTCTGCCAGCTGTCGCGGGCACCACCGCCATTGCTCGATGCACGGTCGTACATCAGGTCAACGAACTGACCCGTGTTCATCAGCTTCAACGAGCGAGCCAGTGACGATACACTCAGACGACCGTTGAACGAAACCTGTACCTTACCGGCCTGAGCGCTCTTTGTGGTGACGATGACAACACCGTTACCACCCTTGGCACCGTAGATTGCGGTCAGTGAGGCATCCTTCAAGACGTCAATCGAAGCGATATCCGAAGGAGGAATATCGTTGATGTTAGCTACCTGGAAACCATCGACAATGAACAACGGGTCGTTAGACTGCGTCACAGACGTTGCACCACGCACGCGGATGTTAATGTCGGCACCGGGCTGACCGTCGGTTGTCGTTACCTGCACACCGGCAATCTTACCTGTCAGGGCCTCAGCAGCTGACGATACTGGAACAACGGCCAGTTTGGCACCGCTGACAGAACCGACCGAACCAGTCAGGTCCTTACGAGCCTTGCTGGTGTAACCGACTACAACGACCTCCTCTAATGAGGCGTTGTCATCCTGCAGCTTCACCTGCATGTTCTCGCTGGCAGCTACTTCCTGGGTTACCATGCCGATGTAAGAAATAACAACAGTCTTTGACTTCTGGAGCTTCAAGGTGAAGTTTCCGTCGAAATCAGTTACTGTTGCATTCTTGGCATTACCCTTCTCAACTACGGTTGCGCCGATAACGGGTTCTCCCGTCGCGTCCGTAACCGTACCCTTAGCTGTGGTTTGGGCCGAAACCTGTCCACACACCAAGAGTAGACACAATAAGAGTGTCGTTCGGAAAATACTCTTAATTTTAACAGACATAAATTAGTAGTTTATTAAATTTAACAAATATATAGTTTATTTTGCCGCAAAGTTACGAATATTAATTAACATAGCCAAATGCAAAAGCTTTTTTTTTCTGCAAACGTTTACGTGATTTAAGATTTTTTGTATGCTCAAAAACAACAGCGGAAGGCACGTCGATGCCTTCCGCTGTATATATAAATAAGGTGTAGACCTTATTCCTGCTTGAAACCATAGCCGTTGGTGAAACCACCGTTGGCCAGCACGTTCGGGGTGAAGGGCCACAGATAGATGGGAGCCTTCACGTAGTCGTAGTCGAGGAAGAGGTACCTGTTGTATTCATCTTCGGCCTTGACCAGGTCGACGGCCCAGTTGGTCTTCTTGTAGCCTTCAGCCTCGAGGGCGGCAATCTCGTTGTCGCTGAGTTTGCTGAACAGACCCTTGATGGCCAGGTTGGGCTTATAATTATCAGGCAGTGTCAGACCGTAGGCGCTCCAGTCGTTGTTGACACCACGCCATCCGGGGAACTGTACGGGGTCGTTCTCGTCAGCGCACTGGTTGATGAGGCGCTTGCCCTTGCCGTTGTCCACATACTTGGTCCAAATGTAGTTGCTAATGGTGTTTCCGTTGTCGAAGGTGTAGAAGCCATCCTTCTTCAGACCCTCAAACATCTTTGCTGTCAGGTTCTTGATTTCCTTGATTTTGGGACCGATAAGACCTGTGCGGATGAGTGTCCAGCGACGGTCACCCTCACCGGCAAACTCGAAGCCGCGCTCTTGGATAATAGCATTCAGCAGCGAACCTTCCTTGGCGATGAAAGCATCGGTCTTGGCTGCCGAAGCACTGCCGAAGGCACGGTTGCGGATGATGTCAAGATACTGGCGGGCATTGCTGTTGTCGCCCAGAGCGGCACAAGCCTCTGCATAGCCGAGGTAGATTTCCGATATACGCATGTACGGACCATTGATGCCCGACTTACGCTGGTTGGCCGTCCATACCTTGTCCTGGCGGTTCTCGTCCCACTTGTTGAAGGAGATACCGCCGCCCTTGCCCTGCGAACCGGGGGTGAAGGGCAGGATAATCTCCGTACCGTCAGCACCCTTGGTGGCCGTCACAGTGCAGCTGACGTCGCGGCGCATGTCCTTCGGGTCGAACACACCATAGTAGAAGGCAGGGTTGATACGGCCCTGACCGTAGTTCTTACAGGGATAGTTGTTCTTGCTGCCACCAGTGGTAGGACGGCCGAAAGAGTAGGGGCGTGCATCATTGCCACCGCCCTGCGAGATGGCATACTCATAGATGCTCTCGTCGGCGTAAGTCTCATCCTCTGCGTGCATCTGCTGGAAGAACACCTGATAGGGATTGGCCGGTGTACGTGAGTCGGTAGTGATGAACTTGGCACTGCCGGGGTTGTCGATAACGGCCTTGAAGAACTTCTGGGCCAGCTGGTAATACTTCTGCCAGTCGCTACGGCGACCGTAAGTGGCACCGTTGTTCTCAGAACCCATGTTCTCGAACGTGATGGCATTGCCATTGCCGTCAACACGCGTGATGTCGCCGCGACGGGTCTGATAGCCACCAGCCTCTAAAGCGATACGTCCGATGAGACCCTCCACGTATGTGCGTGAGAAGTAGTTCTTGCCCGTGATGCCGGGGATGGAACCGACACGGTACATCACAGGAGCAGCCTCCTGCAGCTCGTCCAAGATAACGTCGTAGATGGAGTCACGGCCAACGAGACCGTCATGGTCTGTCAACTTGCCGCTGATGTAAGGCACGTCGCCAAAGTATTTGATCAGTTCGCGGTAGGCGGTAGCCTTCAAGGCTACGGCTTCACCATAGAGCTGTCCCATGGTGCATTCCACACCAGCGTCCAGCATTTCCTGGAAACCTTCAGAGCTCTGGATGGAGTTAACTACGATGGCTGCCTTGGTAATGACAGCGTAGAGCGATGCGTAGGTGTCGTTCTCTTTCTGATAGCTCAGCAGGGTATATTCGCTGGCGTATGTACCGTTCTGGTAGAAGCACTCAGGATAGTGACGACCAGGCTGGTTGCTGAAGTTCTCGGGGTGGCGCTCAATGTCAGAGCCTGCCACGTCGGCAGCATAGAAGAGTCCGTCTCCGAACACCTTGTTCTGGGCGGCGTCAGTCCATGAGGAATAGGCACCCTCCAGTGCGGCACGGGCCGTCTCGTTGGTGGAGAATACGAAGGCAGCGTCGGCCTTTGACGGTGTGTCAGTCTCCAGATAGTCGCTACACGAAGTCAGCGCTATCATAGCCAGCCCACTGATAAATATCTTGTTAAGTTTCATAATTATATTTTTCAATTATCAATTATCAATTATCAATTAGCGAATGCGCCTATTAGAATGCGACATTAAGACCGAAAGTATAGGTTCTTGCACGGGGGTACGAGTTCCAGTCGTAGTTCGGAGTTGGGAAGCCGTTGTTGCCTCCAGGACGTGTGTTCACGTCGGGATCGCTGCCATCGTAGCCAGTGAGGCAGAACAGGTTACCGCCTGTGAAGTAGACGCGCAGGTTGGAGATGCCCACCTTCTTGGTCAGGTTCTTCGGCAGAGTGTAACCCAGCGTCAGCGTGTTCAGACGCAGGTAAGAAGCATCCTCGACGAACTCAGAGTTGACCAGTCCATACTCGTAGTAAGGCAGTGCGTACTTGGCGCTGGCATTCAGGTTAGCCAAAGCCGTAGGCTCGGTAACGGCCACGAGGTTGCCAGAGGCATCGACATCGTACATCTTCCAGCAGTCGCTGACGATGGCTAAGCGGTTCCAACCGAAGCTGGTATCCTTGTTACCCATCATCGAGTGCATGGCGTTGGCGTTATAGACGTCGCCGCCAATCTGATAAGTAAAGCCTGCTGAGAAGTCGAAGTTCTTCCAGTTGGCATTGAAGTTGACACCACCCGTGTGCTGAGGCATGGTGTGGCCAATGACACAGGCATCCTCCTCGGTGATGACACCGTTACCGTCAGTATCCTGGAACTTCACCATACCGGGACGTGCGACCTGTGTGGCATTGCCGTCTCCGTCGGTGGGAACATTATAAGCGTTCAGATAGCCGTTGGCATAGTTGGTGACGTTGCTACCCATGTCGGGAACACCAGGCTTCAAGGTCCATACGCCATTAACAACATTGAAGTCATCGACCGTATAGAAACCGGCGCTCTTGTAACCGTAGATGGTACCGACAGGCTCACCCTCGCGGATGATGTAGTCGTTGTACGGGCGCTTCATCGAAGAACCCCAGTTGGTGTTGGTGTCGGCATTGACGCCTTCAACCACCTTCTCCACATTATTCTTATTATAGTTGTAAGTAGCGTTGACGCTCAGATTGAAGTCCTTTGAACGGATAATCTCATAGAAGATGGAGAATTCAATACCCTTGTTCGAGGTCTCGCCAACGTTCTGGTACTGATAGCTGTGACCGGTAGACTCTGCCACGGGGACGCGCATCAGAATGTCCTTCGTCGTGTTCCAGTAGAATTCAATGCTACCACGCAGCTTGCCATTCCAGAAACCGTAGTCGATACCGATGTTGCGGCTGATGGTGGTCTCCCACTTCAGGTCGGGGTTAGCCAGCACGGCACCCGGCGAGAAGGTCACCTTGCGGACGCCGTTGGTCCAGACTACAGAGGGAACCCAGTATTCTTTCCACAGCGAAGCATCGATGTTGTCGTTACCCGACGTACCCAATGACAGACGCAGCTTCAGGTTGTCCAACCAGTCCTTGGCAGAGGCCATGAACGGCTCATCGTTGATGCGCCATGCGAAGGCACCTGCGGGGAAGTAGCCCCAGTGTTTGTTGGGTGCGAAGTTCGAGCTACCGTCGGCACGGAACGTAGCGGTGAAGAGGTAGCGGCCCAAGTAGTTGTAGTTGACGCGGCCGAACCACGACAGCGTGTGCTTGGGGTCGCCGATGGTGTAGTTCATGTCAGAAGCCTGCTGGGTCTGGTTGAGGTATTCCTCGTCCATATTGTACATGTTAAACATACCGAAGGCGCGATCCTGGCTGAAGGCAGAGGGATAGCCCGCACCAATCATCGAACTGCTGTTCGACTTTGAAGCCAGCACCTCGTTACCGGCAAGGAACGACAGGTTGTGGTCTTCGCCCAAGCCCTGCACTTCATAGTTCAGCGTTGTGGCCCAACGGACGTTATAGCCGTCTGCCTGTGTGAGGGTAGCCTGGTTGTAAGGCTTCTCCGACTTACCGCCGTCCCAGCCTTCCGTCTTGGTCCAGTTGCGGCTCAACGAGAGTTCCGTCTTGGCGATAAGTCCCTTGATGACATTCCATGTCAGGGTTCCCATACCGCTGATGCGCTGGCGGTTGCGGACGCTGGTGTAGTTGTCGATGATAGACAGCGGATTATTGACATCCTCAACGCTGGCGCTACCCATACCTAAGTCGGAGGGCTCGCCCGAACCTAACGGATTGTCGATGGGGCGATAGCCATAGACTGCATTACCGGCAGCATAGTCGAACTTGTCGCCCTTGAACTGCATCTCACCATAACGCAGGTCGGCATCGAAGGTCAGGTCCTTGTTAATCTTCTGAGAAATCTTGAAGTTGGCACCCCAGCGCTTGAAACCGGTCTGGATGCGGTTACCCTTGTCGTAGTTGTAGTTCAAGCTGGCGTAATACTTCGTGCTCTGGTTGCCACCGGTCAGCGATACGTCGTGGTTCCACGCATGAGCGGTCTGCATCACGTCGTCAACATAGTTGTGGACACCGACGTTCTTGTAGTCGTTCAGGTGGTTGCCATACTCGCTGCCAAGACCGAAATAGCTGGCCACACCCTTGCCGTAGCTCTCGCCGTAGGCAGTAGCGTAACTCCAGTTGTGCAGTGCATAGTCGTAGGCGTTCTGCACGTCGGGCGTGTAGGTCGATTGCTTGATCTGGTAGTACATGTTGTACTTCACCTTCGTCTTACCTTCACCCTTCGAACCCTTGGTGGTGATGAGGATAACACCGTTGGCACCACGGGCACCGTAGATGGCCGTCGAGGCAGCATCCTTCAGCACGTCGATGGTCTCGATGTTGTCGGCAGGAATGTCCTCAATACTGCTCACCTGCACACCGTCAACGATGTAGAGAGGGTCGTTCGACTGCGTAATGGAGCCGCCGCCACGTACGCGGATGTTCATCGTAGCACCAGGACGTCCGTCCTGACTGGTAACGCTGACACCAGGCAACTGACCCTGCAGGGCCTGCGCAATGTTCGACACGGGGTTCTTGGCCAGTGTCTCACCGCTCACTGATGCCACGGCACCGGTCAGGTCGCGGCGCTTCATCGTGCCGTAACCCACTACAACGACGTCTTCCAGCGTCGTGTTGTCTTCTTCCAGTGCAATCTTCATGTTTGCACCAGCCTTGACAGTCTGAGGCTTGTAGCCTACATACGATACCTTGATGTTAGTGCCTGCTGGTACGTTGACACTGAAGTTACCGTCAATGTCAGTCACCGTACCCTGGCCACTGCCATAGGTAATGCTCACGCCAATCAGGGGTTCGCCGGACTTGTCCGTCACGTTACCCTTGACTGCATTCTGGGCGAAGCCCATTAGCCAAAATGCACAAAGCACCATGACTAAAAGTAGTCTTCTTTTCTGCATGTTAGTTTGTTTTTTAATAGATTTGATTTATAGAAATATGATATAGTAGCACGTTATATTTTTGCAAAAGTACAAAGAATTGTAAAAATGGCCAAATATTGTGCTTCAATTGTAGCGTAAACGTTTACGAAGGCATTGTATCAGTCAACAAAAAAGGCGGGCAGCCTGAATAGCCTCCCGCCTTCTTAATTACTTATTGCTGTCATGTGGCCGGCAGCTTTGCCGCGGCTCACTGTGCTCACTTAATCACAACCTTGAGCTTTCATCTCGAAGTTGTTCCCGTTCGGGAATGAAAGCCGGAGCTTTCAATCCTCTCACTTAATCACAACCTTACGGCCACCGATAATGTACACACCCTTCTGGGCCTTGTTGACACGGATACCCTGGAGGTTGTAGATGTTATCGTTAAGGTTAACGTTAACGTTATCGTTCACCGTCTCGATACCATCGGTTTCTGTGGCAACCTCCGAAGCCTCGTTCAGACCACCCATCTCGTTGGCGGCACGAATCTGATACTGATCAGTGCTTCCAGAGCGGCGCGAGCCAGCAGCAGTGCTGATGTTATAGGTCGTCTTGGTTGTGAAGTCGATGACTTCGCCGTTCTTTACGATGGCATACAGCAGAGCGTAGTTGCTGCCAGTCCATGACAGTTCATTGTCCGTCAGCTTCACGTCGGTAACGATAGGAGCCTGCTCAGTAGCGAGCGTGGGCTGCCATTCGCCGAACATCTTACTCTTGTCGCTATAGTTCAGCGCCTCTGCAGCAGTCAGAACAGGATTGTTTGCATGGCCGTCACCGAAGGTCTTCTTACGTCCGGAGAGGTCTACCTGTGAACCGGTGCTGGTCATCGAGTTATACTCTGCGAAGCGTGCGGGCCAGCCGCCGCTCATCTCGTTCCATCCGATAGCCGAGGGCACGACGTTCATCTTCGTGTCAATCCACAAGGCTACAGGAGTACCCTGTCCCCAAGGACGACCGAGCGTGTAGTTGCCGTCGACACCGCTGCCGTCACCGTTAATGGTGCAGTCCTTCATCACCCAGCCGATGTTAGCGGGCTTCGACGGAACAGCGCAGTAGCCACCGGCAATCTGCTGGAACTCAACTTGGTTGTAGTAGGCATCACCCTTGCCGCAGATGTAGTCAGTACGACCGCGGATAACGCCATCCTCAAAGTAGTACAGACCATTGTCGTTCTGACCTACCCATGTATCCTGATAACCATGCAGCTTGGTGTTCTTCCAGATAGTCCTTGTACCTTTGTCTTCGACAGCGATGTCGCGGCCACGTGCATCTTCCATACCGGTCGATACGGTCAGGTCCTGCCAGTAGCTGTCGCTACCGCTGAGTTGGAACACGTCACTTTTGCCGATACCTTCGTAGATGCTGGCAGGTCCGTATTTGCCTTCAAAGGTGTCATCAGCAGGAATGGTATTGGTGATGATGGTAGCATCACGGTCCTCACCAATCATAGATACATTCTGTGCATTAAAGTAGGTGATGGGGTCTTTCTTCGTGAATGTTGTGGTGCTTCCGTTAGCTAACTCAACATCGAATGTCTTATCTGCTGTTCCCTGTGGCAGGGTGTAGGTACCCTTCTTCAGGAAGATGCGGAAGCGAACGTTCTTGTCGGCACGGTTCTGAGCGGCAGAGATAGCAGCTACCAGCTGCTCCACATTCTCGACGACAGCATCGTAGAGCTTCTTGTCAACCGTCGGACGCTCCATCGTAGTGAATTTAATCGTGATGTCGTCCTGAATCATGTTGTCCGTCAGGTCGCCTACGGTCTTGCCGGCCAATACGAAGTTATACTCAGTAGCATAGTCCAGACCCTTGTACTCGAAGGTAACGACCTTGCCGCTTACGGTCGGAGTCGTGGGATTCTGCGTGTTGCTCTTGATTTCGGGGTTGTTGATGTATGCCATGGTACCTTCTACTACCTTAACGCGCTCGTCAAAGGTCAGCACAATCTTGCCGCTGGCCGAAACACCTGTAGCATTGTTGGCAGGAACCGTCGATACAAGTACAGGAGCCTTGCCGTCGTCTTTGAGCTTCGGTGTGCCGGTGATGAAGAACATGGCCAGAGCATTACCATCCTTACCAGCAGCACCAACTATTTCAGAGTTCTTATCAGCAATCATACGGATGTAGAGCTCGGCTTTGTTGTTGCATGCCTCAGGCAGCTTTTCGCTGAACGAAGCTGCATTCTTCGCACCCTCCATCGTAATGCTACCGAAGTTGACCCATGTCTCTCCGTCAAAGGAGTACTCTGCATTGTACTTTTGATAAGAATTATAGTTATACAGCATCTGGAACTGCACGTTGATGTTCTCGAAGGCTTCAGCGTTCACCTTGGTCTGCCAATGGTGTGTACCCACGTTGTCGCGCCAGTTGACGGCAGCTCCCTTGAAGCTCTCGTAGCCGCCAGCGGCTTCGGTGCTCTTGTCGAGCCATCCGCTCGTCTCGCCCGTCTCGGTGTTGACCAGACTCAGCGCGTCAGCCTCGTTGTCCTGTGCGGCGAAGTCAGCCTTGCGGCCCTCGCCACCCTTGGTGTAGAAGTCCCAACCGGCAATGATGTCAGCCTGTGCATAGTAGGCAGTCAGCTCGGTGTCGGCGTCCATGGAGATAAGCTTCGAGCTATTGGTCTCACCGTCGTTCCAGTTAGTGAAGGTCACCAAACCCTCATACTGGTTGGCTGTCAACTCAACAGTCGTGCCAGCCTCGTACATCCACTTGCCTTCCACCACCTCGGGAGCCGGGCTGACAGTTACCATGTAGTCGTTGGTACCATCCACGGTCACTGCCAGCTTGTAGGTCTCAACAGCCACGAAGTTAGCAGTCAGCGTCTCGTTGCTGTTGACGGTGTACTTGAACTTAGCCTCGGTAGAAACTTCCTCACCTGCAGCATTCGTCCAGTTGACGAAGTCGTAGCCGAAGTTCTCGGTAGCCGTCAGTGTCACCTCGCTGCCAGCCTCGTACTCGTCGGACTGCGGGTAAGCGCTTACACTGCCAGCTTCCTCGGGATTGGCTGCGAGAGTCAGTGTGTACATGTCTACTGACTCCTTGGTGCCATTGACAACGCCGGTGACTGTCACTGTGGCGATGCCGCCAGCCTTCGAGTTGCCTACACCGATGGTTCCCATCAGCGAGAATGTCTCGCCAGAGGTAAACGCTTGCTGCTGAGCCTCAGTCAGCTCAATCTCTACATAGCCGTTTACTGCATAGTCATTGCTTGATCCGAATTTGTCTTCGGCCTGACTCTTGTTGTTGCGAGGTGCCGTGAAGGTACCTAATGAAACGGGCTCGCCGTCGCCAACCTTGGCAGAGAAGGTCACACCGCTTTGGGCATCCGTACCGAAGCGGACGATGTAAGCCGTAATCTTCTTCGGCGTGAAGGTCAATCCTGCGGCGGGCTTAGCTACCCACGTCACGTAGTCGGAGGCATCGTTGGTCGGGCGCATTTGCGAGAACGTGATGCCCGGCGAAACGGTGCTGGTGCCAGTGACCAACTCACTGCCGTTCTGGTCCATCAGACGCACATCGCCTAAGTTCACGCTGACCGTGCTGAAGACACCGTCGGGTGTCACACTTGACTTCGTGTATTTCGCTGGCTCGTCCATCGGCCAAATGATAGTGGCTTCTACATTGTCGAACGTCTCACCGCCTGCGCTCTGTACTACGGGCAGTACAACCTGAATGGTGCGGATGAAGCCTGCATCGTTACCCATCACGATGTCAATAGTTTCTGCGGTGTTGCCAATGGTGTAGCTAATGTTCTGACCTCCTTCGTAGTCATTTTGACCATCAATGGTAGTTGCAGTCTTTCCTTCGGCCTTGAAAATATAGTCGCCACCATACGACTCCATGCTGACTACGGCATTCTTGCATGAAGGAATGGCGAACGTCGTGTTATTGTTGCACTGTGCACAGTCATTGTTGTTTTGATTATTCAGTTTACCACCATTATTAGTGGTGAATGGCATTTTAACATCAATAGTACTGTTGCCAATAGTGGCCTGTGCAACCAAAATACCGTCCTTGTTCTGATAGTTCAGTATAGGAGCACCCTGGTCGCGGCGGAAGTTCCACTTCACAGTGACGGGCTCTGTGCGGTCAGCCAGACTTACCTCGTTCTGAGTAAATACTGGCGTCAGGGTGATGCTTTCTGACAGCGTAATCTTTTCACCAGCAGCATAAGTGTTCTTACCGTCACTCCATCCCGTCAGTGTATAGCCATCCTTATAGAGCGTGAAGTTCTTGGCGGGGATGGTGTATTCGTCGCCAGCAGCGAATGTGCCGCCAGTAGGCAGGATGTCACCTTCGCATTCTACTTCGCCAAGCGAGTAGGCTACATCTACAGAAGAAGCCTCAATAGCCTCGACAGCAAAGAAGTTCACGTATGCACCGCCACTGATGGTCAGTGTGGTTGCGTCGCCAACATATTTGGCACTGACGATGTTCTCGTCGTCAAACTTGTTGCCCTTGTAGCAGCCAGCACCGTTTTCACCCTTCTTGGTAGTGAAGGTTGCAACAGTCTCGTTCTCGGCATTCTTCACGGTCACTTCGCCACCCCATGAGCAGGTACCCATGGTAATCTTCACGGCACCCTCTACGGGAACGGTAGCAGAGAAGTTCTGCAGGCCGTGATTGTTGCCGGTCTTACCTGTGACTATGGCAGCCGTGTTCTCTGCGTCAGCAGCCACGCGGCTTACTGCACCGTCCTCAGCAACACTAAGTCCGAAGGTAACGGTCGTTCCACTTCCGTCATTGTCAGTTAACAGTGTATTCAGCTCTGTGTTGAAGTCACGGAATGTGAATCCTGCCGGTTCTTCAGGCTCGTCACCACTTTCACCTGTGGTGGTAATCACAATCTTAGTGATGAAGAGGTTGGTGCCTGTGATGGCACGAGTCATTGTAATGGTCTTGCTGCCTGCAGCATCTGCAGGAACTTCCAATGTCACTGTATTAGGCTCAGTGCCACGGTTCTGGTCTGCGGCAGAATCATCAGAGGTGTCAATGTTGACAAACTCCAGTCCGGCCTTTTCACTTGTTGCAGTAGAAACCGTAGCCTCACCCTTTTCAAACTTCAGAAGGGCACCTGTCTGCTTGTCTGCAGCATTCTTGTTGCGGTATGCAGTGATGGCAATCTTGTCACCAGTTTTGAGTGCCTTTTCAAGGGCAATATTAATTACATTAGTTGAGAAGTCCTTTGCTCCTCTAACGCGCATAACATAGAATGTGCTGTTTGCAATATTGATGTCGTCAGCTGTAAGGTCGGTACCAGTTGCATCCGTAGCACTTGCTGTTCCACCCGTCTGGATGGCACCATCTTTATTGCCTTCCCAAGAGTACACAATACTCTCTGTCGGCTCTTCCTGCTGCTCGGGAACAGGATAAACAGCTGTCAACGTCTTAAACCAAGTGCCTGTGCCTATGACGATTTCCATGCTTTCGGCATCGCCATTATAGGTATACGAGGTGTTGTTGTTAGCGTAGGCTCCTGTTTCTCCATTAAAGGTGGCATCGCCTGAATCTCCCATACTGTAGATAGTGTATTGTGCCCCCTTGTATGCAGGAAGTGTGAACTTAGCACCACTATTAATCTGGCACCATTCGCCGTTTGAGTTGTTGAACTTACCACTGGTAGCATCAACGTCGAAGCGGAAATCAATGGTGCTTCCGTTCACGTCAATCTGCGTAACCACGAAAGCCGATGAGTTGTTAGCGCCCTCTATGGCAATCAGCGGAGCTCCACCTGTCTTTTGGGTGAAGTCCCAAAGTGCTGTTACCTCAGTTGTACGCTTGTCAAATGATGTCGCATTTTCAGTGAATACCGGTGTCAGCGTCATATCAGCAGTCGGTGAAATCTCACTGCCGGGAGCATACTGATTCGTGCCGTCCGTCCAAGCTGTCAGTGTCTTACCCTCAACCCAGAGCGTGCGGTTTGCGGGAATAGTAGCAGTCTTGCCACTCTCTACTTTTATGGTAGTAGGAGCAATGCCTTCTACCTCTCCCTTGTCGAAAGTAATAGTATATTCGGTGATTTCCTCAGGAAGGTCTGCAGGGTTAATGGCTTCTACAGCGAAATAGCCAAGATAGCTGCCATATTCAAGCGTCAAAGTGGTGGGCTCGTTGATGCGATAGTATCCGACAGAAATCAAATCGGCGGGATTATTGGGCGACCAGACTTTACCTTCAACCTTGTTGTCAATTTTGGCCACCACATTGCCTTTAGCATCCTTAACAATAGCTTCCATGCCATAGTTGTTTTGGCCGAGGGTTATCTTTACACAACCTTCTACCTTAACAGTAGCACTAAAGTTTGCCCATCCATATTGAGTTCCATGCCATTTACCGTTGAATATAGCTTCAGCATTCTCGGCTTCCTTGGCTACACGTGACAGCGTGCCGTCTGCAGCAACGGCGATGCCTGTAGAAACATCATCCCATTGTTTTGCTCCTTCAGGTAGCAAACTTTCGCTTGTCAGGTCGGCCTTGATGTCGCGCCAGCCTTGCTCCTCAGTTTCTGTCTTATAGGTAATTTCAATAGACTTGATGTAAATAGCCACGGAAGAAGTCTGAGTGTAGCTGATTACTACATCACCAGAGGCAGAACCTGTGAATGTGTAGTCTGTAGCTTCGCTTGCGAGCGTAGCTTCTGTGGCTTCACCATTTTGGAAAGAGGTCTCGCCAACCTTAATGCCGAATGTGGCAGCAATGTCCTTTGCACCAGAAGTGTTGACCTTGATACTGGTGATGGTGCCAGGAATGTCAGAGAGTGTGAGTTTCAGAGATTTGGCAGGTGCAGTGCCGCTGCCGAACTGCTGTCCTTTTTGAGTATCATTTGTATCATAGCCGAAATAGCCAGCATCAGTAGTTACCGTCCAAGTGACATTCTTTAGCTTTTTAGTAAGATCATTTTCGTCAAATGTCTTCTTCTCAAATACATATACATACGGATTCGCAATCTGATCAGTCTCAGTGACAGTCAGCGTATAGCTTTTTTCGCTGCCTCTATAGGCCGTCTCGTCACCGGCATAGGTAGCCTTGATGACTGTAGTGCCTTGCGTCAGCAGGTTGATTTGGGTTCCGCTGATGGTAGCCACTTCCTCATTGGAACTGGTCCATGTGATGGCAGCACCTTCAATCATATTATCATTAGCATCCTTTACAGTAGCTGTCGGGAGATCAATCGTTGTGAACTCCATGCCTTCAGTGGCATAGCCATCGGCAAACACAATAGAGGTCTTGACACGTTGGTCAGTTTGGTCATTGTAGGTGTAGCTGATGTAATAGCATTTAACCCCTTTGTCAATGTTAGTAATGGAAACGGTGAGCACCTTTCCCGTTTCGCTCTTGGTAGATTTGACAGTAACATCGTTTGATGCGTTAAGGCTACCGCTGCCCACCTCGGTATTGTCTACCTTAAGAGAAACGTCACCAGCAGTATTGTTGAAACCGCCAAACTTCGCACTCAGCGAAGTGACGTTCACCTCTTTAGCCAAAGTGGTGGTAAAGGTGATGCTGGTTGCAGGCTCATCTTTTTTTCCTACTTGGTAGTAGGTTTTATTGCTCGAAAATGAAGATGTTCCAACCGTGGTGATTGTCCATGTGTTACCTAAGTTGTCATTTCCAGTTACAGATGCGCTGTTGATTTTCACATCGTCGTTGCCAAACTTAATGGTTCCAGATGTGTCATCAGCCCAAACAGAACTGACGCCTCCAAACAGCATGACGAGCATGCTGAGGAGCGAAAATCGTAATAGTTTGTACTTCATAATTTGTTTGTTTTTAGTTTATTTATAGTAATATAATGTACGTACGTGCGCGTTAGAGTTATTGGCAGGGTACAAAGATAGTGAAAAAAGCGAAAAATGGAAAGAAAGTGCCGACTAAATTCTGTTAAAAATACGTAAACGTTTACGTACTTGACGATTTGATTTGTTTCCATGTTATAAAGTTGATGACCAGAATTCTGATGCTGATTAGCGGAATTCTGACCATTAGAATTTTTCTAATCAGCATCAGAATTTTGCTGGCGAACATCATCTTGTGTTTTTGTCAAGATTTAAGCAAAAACATGCTGATTACTGTATAAAAAAAACACCCTACACTTCCTACACCTACGACATCAGGGTTAGGTGTCGTAGGTGTAGGAAGTGTAGGATAAAAACTTGTTTAGCTATCTTAATACACGCGCACGCGAGACAGGACTTATCGGACGATGACCTTACGTGCCTGCTTGGTGCCGTCGCTGTAGCGCGTCACCTGAATGGCTATGCCACCCTGAGGTTGTTGCAGACGGGTGCCTTGCAGCGAATAGTATTCTATTGCTTGTACTTTGCGTTCAGCCGTTGTCATGCTGATGGCCGTGGTCTTGGCTAACTTACCGTTGATGACGATGCCGGCAATGCCCATGGGGCTGCTGGTGGCGAAGTTGAACAGGTTCACGACCAGTGCCGATGTCCCGGTGGTGGGCTGTACACCACTGATGTCTGCCTTGACGTCGGTGGTGTAGGGTGAACGGGTCTTGCGCCCAGAGAACTGTTCATCGCTGATGGTCTTCGTGGTACCGTCGCTGCTGAGCCAATAGGCGGAGAACTTGCCGCCGGCGTTGCTGGTAGTCTCGCTACGTGTCACCTTGAAGCTGACGCTGGTAGGCTGGAAGGTATATCCGTCAACGGGTGTCACCTGGAAGCGCACGGCATTCTGTTCATTAGCCTCGGTACTCTTGCTGCCGCAGGTGAAGGCCGTCAGTGTCTGGTTGTCGTTGGTGGTGAGGGTTCCGTTGGCTGTCAGGTTTGAACCGACAGTCACTTGGGTGGTCACTGTTCCTGCCAGATTGTCGTCGATGGTGGCAGCTGGATTCAGTATGCCTCCATCGTAGGCCCAGGCAATACCGCCTTCTATGCCAGTACGGGCGTATGTTGGATAATATTCGTCGACGGTGCTCAGTGCGTCCCTGTTTTCTGCCTTCATGATGTCCTCCACTAATGAGTTGGCATAGACTTCAAGGTTGGTGTACCAGCCTTTCTCAGTGTCAAGGGTCTTGAGCTTGGCATCGGCAGCATTGTTGGGGTCGAGGCCATTGACCGTTTCCCAGTCATCGGGAATGCCGTCGTTGTCGGTGTCGAAGCCTGCGGGGCGACTGCCTGTGGGGAAATCAGCCTCTGTATAGCCGTTGACGTCGGAAACCAAGTCGATGCGTCCCCACTCGGGCGTGCAGCTATAGGTCTGCCCTTTCTGTGTGTACGATGTGGCAGACCCTTTATAAGTACAGGTGCCGTTTTCTGTCTCTGTCATATAGCGCTCGTCCACATCGTCGCGGTAGAGTGAGGCACCGGCGTAGCTCAGTACCTTGTTGAAGGCCGTGGCTGCCGTATGGGTGGTCACTTCACCCGTGGGTGCCGCAGCGTCTAACGGTATGGGCAGACTTTCGACACCGCCCACCTTGGTATAGGTCAGGTCGGCACCGTAGTAGTGGTTGGGGTCGTGGGTATAATAGATGCCGTTGGCAGAGGGCACGTCGCTGTCGTAGCGCATCTTGTCCCATCCGGCACTATTGCCGTCTATGATGTTGTCGTCCAAATAGTAGCGGCTGGTCATGTCGAGAAATGTCGGGTCGTCACCGGCATTGCCACTGGCCGCCAACGATACGGTGGTCAGGCGGTCGATGGTATGGCCAGGACCGCTCTTGTAGTAGTTGCCCACCATGTTGATCTGTCCGCCGCCGGGGCCGCCGTAGCAGCCGTTGGTGTTGTAAACGACGCAGTTGCGGAAGTCGACGTTCTCAGCCTGCAGGGCGTTCTTCCACTGGTACTGGCTGTAGAGCTTGTTCGAGGTGTAGCCGCTCCAGTTGTAGCGGGCACCGTTGAAGCGCGGTGAGCGGTTGGCGACGTGCAGGATGATGTTGTGGTGGAACGAGGCTAACTTGCCGCCCCAGATGCCGCCGTAGCCGTGAGGTCCCTTGTCGTGACCGGCATGGACGAGGCTCTCGCCGATGGTACACCACTGCATGGTGAAGTTGTTGTTGTCGTAGAACGATGCCACCTCGTCGATGCTCCATGAGAAGGAGCAGTGGTCGAAGATGATACCCGTCTTGTTGCGTTGCCAGCAGGCGTCGGCACCATCATTGACATCCTTCTCTTGTCCTCGGCGGAAGCGGATGAAGCGGATGATATTGTTGGCACCGGGTTGTACGGTGTAGTATCGCAGGGTGATGCCAGGGTAGGGGGCTGTCTGACCGAGAATGGTGAGGTTGTCCTTGAAGGTGAGGTTCGACTTCAGGGCAATGACTCCCGCCACGTCGAAGACAATGATGCGATTGTTGCCACCAGTAACGGCAGCACGGAACGACCCAGTACCGCTGTCGTTGAGGTTGGTGACGTGTACGATGTTGCCGGTGCGTCCGCCAGTGACATAGCGGCCGTGCCCCTCAGCGCCAGGGAAGGCTGGGGCGTCGTCAGCCATAGCCGGTATACTTAACAACGATAAGGTTAACGCAAATATTAAATGTTTCATTTCAATTCTTATTATTTTTCCTACGGATTTTTCGGATTATACGAATTGTGATATAACACCTCACTTAATCACGACCTTGCGGCCATTTATGATGTAGATGCCTTTGGTGGTAGGCTTGGCTGTGAGGCGGCGGCCATCTAAAGAGTAGTATGTCTCTGTGCCGGTTGTGGGCGTGAGCAGTGTATTGATGGATGTGGAATTGCCTTTCTCGTGTACCTCGACACGTAGGATGCCGCTTTCACCGCTGCCACGGGTAATCTTGTGCTGGCCGGGAGCCACAGCTTCGATGGTGTAGACGCGCACACCACTGCTGCCGGCGGGGGTGGTGGCAGTGTTCACATCCAGTTCAGTGTCGTCCAGTTTCAGCGTCTTGTCGCTCCATGTTGACTGGACGATGACGACCGTCGCCGATGACTGGTTGGTGAACTGGATGATGGTGGAGCCTTCCATTTTCAGACCCTGATCGTATGCGACGCCATCGTAGGTGCCGGCAAACTTACTGTTGAAAGAGTGCTTGTTGCCCGTACCTTTATCAGCATCGTAGGGCTCTCCAAAAGAGAAATAGCCTGTCTCGCTCTGGCTGTCGGTGCCGTTGAACGACACCGTACAGTCTTTTGCCTCGGTGTCGGGGATTGGTGTGGGGTCATCGCTGCTGACGAAGGGCAGCGTGGCTCCGGCATTCTCCTTGACGATGGCAGGAATGTCGTTGCAGGGAGCTACGCTGTAGTCGTAAGGAACGGTGACCGTGCTGCCCATGGATGCTGGCAGGCTGTTGGCCTCGGCAATGTAGTTGTTGGCATCCCATGTTACGGCTGTGGCACCGTCCTGGCTGTAATATTTCTTGACGCCTATGTCGAAGTAGTTGCCCTCGATAAGGAACTCGGAATTTTTTCGCGGATTGATGGCAGCACTGTTGCCGGCACAGCTGAAGTAGTTGTTCAGCATGTGAATCTTGCCCACGCGGGCCATCGGCATACGTTGGTTGCATCCTGTGCCCCACCAGTTGAAGGCGAAGGTGGTGTTCAGATAACCCTTAGCCTCGCTGTCGCTGCTGCCCACCAAGTTGGTGTTCTGGTGCATATACGAGCGGTCGGTATAGCTGAAGGTGCAATAGCTGACAGTGATGAAGTCCGACGAGCTGGTGATGTCGAAGTTGCCGTCCATGCCGTCCTGGAATGTGCAGTGGTCTATCCAGCAGTGCTTGGCGCCAGTGGCAGAGATAAGGTCGCTTCCGCCCACGTCGACGGAGCCAGGACCCACAAAGGTGATGTTGCGAATGATGACGTTCTCCTTGTTCAGCGAGAAGATGCCCGACTTCTGGTAGTCTTCATTCGTGTCGCCCGTCAGGTTGATGATAATCTGGCGGGTATTGAATTCGGCTTGCTCTTTGACAGACTTGCCGTTGCTCAACGTACCGCCGCCGCCGCTGGTACTCATGTTGCGCACTCCGGCAGCGTCCAGTGCATTTCTGATTTCGTCCGTCAACTGCCATTTGGTGCAGAGGCGCGCATTGTTTATGCCCAGGATGGTCTTGTTGCCTCGCTCGAAGCCTATGTTGCTTGACACGATAAAGTCGCCATTGGAACCGTCGAGGACGATGACGTCATATTTCTTGATGGCATTTTGGATGGCCGACTTCATGTCGCTGCCATTAGAAACCAGCGTAATGACCTTGTCACTGCTGACGCCCTCAACGGGATAGGTGTAGCAGCCGCCGCCAGTGATGTTGTAAGTGCTGCCAGCGTCGGTGCGCGAAGAACGGGTACAGAAACCGAAGGGCTTGCTGGTGTCAAAACCGTCAGCCATAGCCGGTATACTTAACAACGATAATGTTAACGCAAATGCTAAATGCTTCATTTCAATTCTTCAATTTTTTCATCAATTCTCCATCATTTCCATTTCTAACGAAGCCCAGATGAAGGGACCAACGCCCTTGGCATCGTTGTCGCGGATGGGTTCAGAGAGATAGTAGTCGTAAGAGCCGTCGCGGCGGCGGTTTTCCTTGACGCTACCCTTGGGATTGACCTTCTTCATGGCAGCCTCTACCTCGGGTGTGGCGGCGGGACCAAGGCCTGCCACGCTGCAGCACTGGGTGAGCGAGATGGTCTTGTCGGCATTGACGCGGATGAAGTTCTTAATCATGCCCTTGTACGCCTTGATGCCTGCTTCGCGGTATTTCTCGCCGACATAACCCTTGCGGGCTGCTTTCAACAGGGCGTAGGTAAACATGGCCGAGCAGGTAGACTCTAAGTAGTTGCCTTCTCGGCCGGGAGCGTCCATCACCTGGTACCATACACCGCTCTGTTTGTCCTGCCATTTCAGAATGGCATCGAAGTCTTTGACAAGCAGGTCGATGACCTCTGAGCGTCGGGCATAGTCCTCGGGCAGGGCGTCGAGCACCTCGATGAGGGCCATGGTGTACCAGCCCTGGGCGCGTCCCCAGCAGTGCTGCGAGAGTCCGGTTTCCTTGTCGGCCCAGAAGGTCTTGCGCGTCTCGTCGTAGGCATGGCGGTTCAGTCCTGTCTTGGGGTCAAGGGTGCGCTCATAGGTAATCTTCAGCTGGTTGACGGCATCGTCGTAGATGGCAGTTACGCCGTTCTTCTTCTTGCCCTTTTTCGTTCCCTTTTCAGTGATGGGAGCCGTCAGTGTGCGGAAGGGCAGACCCATGAAGATGCCGTCGAGCCATACCTGATAGGCATAGATGGCCTTGTGCCAGTAGACCTTGTCGGCAATGGTGCGCGGCTGGTTCTGTAACTGCTTCATCATCAGCTGCATGGCCTTCAGGTTCTTGGCCTCGGGCCAGTGCTCGTACATGCGGGTGACAAAGTGGCCGGTGCGGATGTTGTCGAGGTTATAGTCCAGGATGTTATAGCCACGGATGTCGCCCTTGTCGTTAATCATCGTGTCGGTGTACTCCTTGCAGTATTTCAGGATGGCATCACCGCCGTAGCGCAGGTAGGTGTCGAGCATACCTTCCAGTTCGATACCCATGACATAGCTCCACTTGGGTTTGTCGGAGAAGTCGAGCAGGTAGGACTTCGGCACGCGCTGCATCTCGGAGTAGGTGAGCCATTCGGAATAGTGCTTGTAAGGCGGATTCTGCAATACCAGCGAACCGTTGATGAAGAGGTTGTCGTAGGTGACGTTCTCAGCCTTGCCAATCTGGTGGATGGGTTTGTTGTAGACACCGTCGAACTGGCAGTTCTTGACGGTGATGTTATTGACGGTGTAGGCCAGTTTGGGGTCATCGTATCCCACAATCATCACGCCGTACTTCGACTTCTTACACGTCACGTTTTCCATGCTGACGTTGCGCACGATGGGGTAGAAACCACGGCAGCACACCTCACGCGGTTCGTAGTCGGTATTGATTTTCAGCACAGCCTCGCCGCACTGGCCGACGGTGATGTTGCGCATGTTGATGTTTTCGATGATGCCGCCGCGACAGCTGTTGGTCTTGATGCGCAGCACGCGGTCTAGCGAAGGTGAGTCCATCTCGCAGTTCTCGGCATAGACGTTCTGGCAACCGCCGGAGATTTCACTGCCGATGACCACGCCGCCGTGACCGTTGTTGAACTGGCAGTTGCGGATGATGATGTTCTTAGAAGGCGTGCCTGCAAACTTGCCCTGACCGCCATGACGACCGTCGTTGTTGCGGCCGCTCTTGATGGCGATGCAGTCGTCGCCGGTATTGAAGTAGCAGTTCTCTATCAGTACGCGGTCGCACGACTCGGGATCGCAGCCGTCGCCGTTGGGACCATTATTATTAATATGTACGCCACGCACAGTGATGTCCGTCGACAGCAGGGGGTGAATCACCCAGAAAGGAGAGCGCAGCAGTGTGACATCCTCGATAAGGATACCCTCACACTGGTTCAGGTTAATCATCTGGGGGCGCAGACCGTCTGTAGGGCCAAAGCGGCGTTCGTCCATGTCAACACCATCCTCGGCCTGCTTCAGCAGGCGGGCACGAGCACCCTGGTTTTGGGCAATGCCGCCCTCCTTCATGCCGAAACGCTTGTTGCCGCACCACGGCCACCACGTCTCGTTGGAGCCGCCGCCGTCGATGGTACCCTTGCCGGTGATGGCAATGTTCTTAGCCTGGTAGGCATAGATGAGCGGACTGAGGTTCCAGCAGTCCAGTCCTTCCCAGCGTGTCGGCACGATGGGGTAGAGCTCGGGCTCGAAGGCGAACTCCAGGACGGCACCCTCCTCAACGACGAGGTTGACGCCGTTCTTCAGCTGGATGGCTGCCGTCAGGAAATGCTGACCGGCAGGGACGATGACACGACCGCCACCCTTCTTCGAGCATTTGTCGATAGCCTTCTGGATGGCCTTCTGGTTTTTGGCCGCCGTAGCATCGGTCTTGGCACCGAACTTAGTAATTACATAGTCCTTCTGTGCGAACTGCGGAACACGGATACTTTGCTCAATCTGCTTGTACTCAGCATTGTCCCAGCCCTTGGCCAAGGTAGACAGCGGAAGCAGCATGCATAGCAGCATCCAAATTGAAATTTTCTTCATAATCTTCATCTGTTTTAGTAGTTTGCGGACAAAGGTACGAAAAAAATTGTCAATTTCCCGTCTTATTAAGCTTTTTTATTACTATAACGTTTACGTTGCCAGTTTTGTGGAAAGTTATTGTTCAAGTGCGGCGAAGAGACGGTCAAGAGCTACATCGGCATTGCCCTCGGCCTCGTTCAGTAGGGTGACGAACTTTGAACCGATGATGGCTCCGGCGGCATTGTCCTGTGCGGCTTTGAGCGTCTGTTGGTTGCTGATGCCGAAACCTATCATGCGCGGGTTGCGCAGATTCATGGCATTGATGCGGCGGAAGTATTCCTGCTTGGCATCGTCGAAATTCTTCTGGGCACCCGTAATGGCAGCAGAGCTGACCATGTAGATAAAACCATCTGTATGGTCGTCGATGAAGCGGATGCGCTCGTCGCTGGTTTCAGGTGTGATGAGCATGATGACACGCAGGTCATAGCGGTCAGCCACGGGCTTGACGATGTTGAGGTAGTCGTCGAAGGGCAGGTCGGGGATGATCATGCCGCTGACGCCTGATTCCACGCAACTCTGGCAAAAGGCTTCGATGCCGTAGTGCATGATGGGGTTCAGGTAGCCCATGAGTATCAGGGGAATCTGCACGTCGTCCTTGATGGCCTTCAATTGTGAGAACAGATGCTTGAGGTTCATGCCGTTCTTGAGGGCGCGGGTGGCGGCACTCTGGATGACGGGACCGTCGGCTAACGGATCGCTGAAAGGAATGCCGACCTCGATGAAGTCGATGCCTCGCTGCTGCATGGTTAGTATCACGTTGCTTGTGCTGTCGAGTGTAGGACAGCCGGCACAGAAGTAGAGCGAAAGTAATTTCTTGTCGCCACGGTTGGCGAATACTTGGTTTATCTTATTCATAGTTGTTCTAAAAATGTTTTGAGTTTCTTGATGTCTTTATAAGCCGGTTCTACCTCGAAGCGGGAATTGAGGTCGATACCGATACATTGGGGATGGTGGAAAGCCCTTACGCGGCTTGCATCATCAGGACCAATGCCGCCAGAGAGCAGAAACGGGGTGCTGCCATCGTAGGCGTCGAGCACTGACCAGTCAAACTTCTCGCCATTGCCACCGACCGACTGACCCTTGGTATCAAAGAGGAAATAGTCTGCAATGCCCTCGTATGCCTGAGTAGCCTTCAGGTCGTCTTCTGTGGCAATGTTAAAGGCCTTGATGATGGCGATGGGATGGCCAAAAACGGAACGAAGCTGGCAGAGAAATTCTGGAGACTCATGGCCGTGAAGCTGCACGATGTCGAGGGCATAGTCTTCGACGGTGTGCTTGATCTGTTCAATGTCGGCATCGACAAAGACCCCGACGCGCTTGCAGTGCTTGGGCAGATAGGACGGCCGCTCACTGACGTAGCGACTGGACTTAGGCCAGAAGATGAAGCCCATCCAGCCCATTCTTACTCCTAAAGGTATAAGCGAGCCGGGCTCGTTGGACCATTGACAGACCAATTGCTCAACAGCACGGATGTTCTCTGCATCGCGCATGCCACAGACCTTTATTAATTGATAATTCATAATTGATAATTCATAATTGATTTATGAAATCGTGGAGAGCCTGTCCTGGGTTGGCGGTCTTCATAAAGTGCTCACCCATGAGGAAACCGCGGAAACCAGCCTGGCGAAGGGCCTTGACGGTAGCAGGATTCGAGATGCCGCTCTCGCTGACCTTGACGGCATCGGCGGGCAGGAGTTCTGCCATGCGGAACGAGTTCTCGACATCTGTGACGAATGATCCGAGGTTGCGGTTGTTGATGCCACATAGGTCAGGTTCCAGAGCCGCATAGTCAAGCTCTTCCTTCGAGTGCATCTCCAACAGCACTTCCATTCCTAATTCATGTGCCAGACGCATGAGCACCGAGCAGTGTTCCTGAGAGAGGTCGGCTGCAATCAACAGCACGGCAGAAGCACCGCACAGGCGGGCTTGGAACAGCTGATACTCGTCGATGACGAAGTTCTTGTAGAGGATGGGGATGTTGACACCGCTATGACGGGCTGTGCTGATAAAATCGTCGCATCCTCCGAAATACTTCTCGTCAGTGAGTATGCTCAGGGCCGAAGCACCGTTTTGCTGATAGCTGAGGGGGATGATGTCGGCCTGCCCCTCCTCTTTGATCCAGCCTTTAGAAGGCGATTTGCGCTTGAACTCAGCAATGATGCCCGAATCGGATGCTGTCAGTGCTGCCTTCATAGAGGCCACGCTGAAGTCAAGGATGGGCTCTACGCGGCGGTACAGCTCTGATGGCGGAACCAGTTGTTTGGCCTGTTCCACCTCTAATCGCTTGTGAGCTACGATTTCTTGTAAGATGTCGGTCATTGTTGTGGGTGTTGTGGGTATCGTGGGTGATGTGGGTTAGCTGTTGAGTTCTACGAACTTGTTGAAGGTACGCAGGGCGGCGCCAGAGTCGATGCTCTCGCGGGCAATGGCGATACATTCTTCGATGCTCTTTTCGCCCTTCTCGAGTACCTGGATGCCGAAGGCGGCATTGGCCAGCACGATGTTCTTCTGGGCGGGCAAGGCGCGATTCTCTAAAACGCTGTCGAAAATCTGCGCAGCCTCTTCCTCGGTGGCGCCGCCGACGAGTTCTTCCGGTTTAGCGATGTCGAAACCGAGGTCTTGGGGTTTGAAGATGCGCTCGTAGTTCTTGGTGGTGACTTTGAAATCGCCTGTCAGGGAAATCTCGTCGTAACCGTCGATGGAGTTGACGATGCCGTAGTCGATGCCAATCTTCTGATATACTTGATGATACAGGCGCATCTGGTCGAGGTTGGCGACGCCGAGCAGCTGGCATTGGGGCTGGCTGGGGTTCACGAGCGGACCTAAGAGGTTGAAGATGGTGGGGAACTGCAATGCCTTGCGGATGGGACCGACGAACTTCATGGCCTTGGCGAACAGCTGGGCGTGGAGATAGACGATACCGGCTTCGTTCAGACTACGGTTGAGCTTATCCAAATCGTCAGTGAATTTAATGCCGTGATGGGCGATGACGTTCGAGGCACCCGATACCGAAGTGGCGGCATAGTTGCCGTGCTTGGCAACCTTGTAGCCGGCACCGGCGATGACGAAACATGATGTCGTCGAAATGTTAAAGGTGTTTTTGCGGTCGCCGCCAGTACCGACGACATCGATGTAGCGGTCGGCATCCAGCAAGGCAGGAACGCCGGTTTCCAAAATGCCGTCGCGGAAACCCAGCAACTCGTCAACGGTGACGCCACGCATCTGCAGGGCCGTCAGCAGGGCGGTAATCTGTTCGGTGGGATATTCACTCTGAGTGATACCGACCAAAATACTCTTCATTTCTTCACGAGACAGTTCCTCGTGGTTCAGCATCCTGTTGAGGATGTCTTTCATTGTCTGTGCCATATTGTATTTTACGTTATTTCGTTATCTCGTTATTACGTTATTTCGTTGTTAAAGAAACATCCAGTTTTGCAGCATCTTCTTGCCGTCGGGGGTCAGTACGCTCTCAGGGTGGAACTGGATGCCGCGGATGTTCAGCTCGCGGTGGCGGAGTGCCATGATTTGTCCTTCGTCGCTCTCGGCGGTCACCTCTATGCAGTCGGGTAGACCTTCGCGGGAGACAACCCACGAGTGGTAGCGGCCGACGGTGATGTCCTTCTGCAGTCCGGAAAACAGCGCGTCGTCGCTAACGATGCGGCAGGGCGTAGCCACGCCATGGAATACATCAGAGAGGTTTTCGAGCCGTGCTCCGAAAGCTTCCCCAATGGCCTGATGCCCCAAGCAGACGCCAAGAATCGGCTTCCGACCGGCATAGGTCTTGATGACGTCGAGCAACAATCCCGCCTCAGAGGGAATGCCGGGGCCTGGCGAGAGAATAATCTTGCTGAACGCTTCTAACTGCGAAAGTTCGAACTGGTCGTTACGATACACCGTTACTTCGGCGCCCAGTTCCTTGACCAAATGACTCAAGTTATATGTAAACGAGTCGTAATTATCGATGATGACTATCTTCATAACCTTACATTTTTTCTGCCATCAGGATGGCACGTCTTAAAGCACCAAGTTTATTATTTACTTCCTGGAGTTCGTACTCCTCATCACTCTTGGCCACGATGCCGCCACCGGCCTGGAACCAGAGTTCACTGTTGCGGCTGACGAAGGTGCGGATGGTGATGGCCTGGTTCAACGAACCGTCAAGGCCGATATAGCCGATGCAGCCGCCGTATGCACCACGGTTGTGAGGCTCGTACTCGCTGATGAGCTGCATGGCGCGAACCTTCGGGGCGCCGCTGAGGGTTCCTGCGGGGAAGGTGTCGATAAATGCCTTGATGGGATCTGCGCCTTCGTCGAGTTCACCAGAGACACGACTGACAAGGTGAATGACGTGCGAGTAATACTGCAGGTCTTTGTAGAAGTCTACTTTTACACCGTGACAGTTACGGCTCAGGTCATTGCGTGCCAGGTCTACCAGCATGACGTGCTCGGCATTCTCCTTGGGGTCGTTGCGCAGGTATTCGGCACCCTTACGGTCAGCTTCAGCATCGCCCGTACGTTTGGTGGTACCAGCAATGGGGTCGATGTAGGCTTTGAACATTGACGATGAACCATTGACCATTGAACATTTATCAATGCGGCAGTGCGTTTCGGGCGATGAGCCGAAGATGCGGAATCCACCGAAGTCAAAGTAGAAGAGGTAGGGTGAAGGATTGATGCTGCGCAGAGCACGGTAGAGTTTGAAGTCATCGCCCTCATACTTTTGGATGAAGCGCCGCGAGAGTACTATCTGGAAAACGTCGCCACGCAGACAGTGCTGGATGCCCTTGCGGATGTTCGCCTTGTGCTCCTCGTCGGTCAGCGTACTTCTGACATCGCCTACAGGATGGAAATCGTAGGCCTGTATGTTGGATTTGTTCATCTGTTTGTAGATGTTCTCCAGTTCGGTAGCGTCGCCTAAGCTGACGATGGTCAGTTGGTTGTTGAAGTGGTCGAACACGATGATGTCCTTGTATAATATGTAGAGCATATCGGGAGCGTCGTTTTTCTCCATCGTCTCGTCCTTGACAGCGATGTTCTCGAAATAGCGTACCGCGTTAAAGCTGGTATAGCCGTAGAGACCGCAAATATTAGCGTGCTCGCCAGTGACCTTGATACGGTCGATGAGGGTATGGATGGCTTCAGCAGAACCCAAGTCCGCGTCTAAAGACTGGCTAACGGTGGAGCCGTCAGGGAAACTGATGGTGGCCAGTCCGTGGCCGATAGCCGCGCTGGCGATGGGGTTGATGCCAATGAACGAGCGCGAGTTGTCCTTGTCGTGGTAGTCCGAACTCTCC
>Ga0310691_10000703_pt1 | contig 58460 bp, 36 predicted proteins | sample 176DNAGHGlowgp2_FD_203887 | JGI IMG/M metagenome (GOLD analysis project Ga0310691, IMG submission 203887) | Sheep rumen microbial communities from Palmerston North, Manawatu-Wanganui, New Zealand - 1766 DNA GHGlow gp2 (v2) (version 2) | ecosystem: Host-associated > Mammals > Digestive system >... | reverse complement strand
CCATGAAAAACTATCTCGTCGACTAAGAAAATTTTTCTCTTTGGCTATGCCGCATTTTTCTGATGCTTATGTCTGTCTTGCATCTATGATGCAAAGGTACGGATTTTTCTCGAAATACGCAAGAAAACATCCAATTATTTTAACTTTCAACTTTCAATTTTCAATTCTCAATTTGTATCGAGGTTACCCACTTACCCAGTTACCCACTTATGACATCTGTATTCTGGAAAAACTTGAACCAGAAATTTTACTTTATATATAAAGTAATTATAATTATTATAAATTATTATAAATCATCACTCACCTCTATCATGTAATCCATTTTCCTCATACCCATCCATCCTTTGTGAAAATGGAAAAACCTAAATGTCATAAGTGGGTAAGTGGGTAACTGGGTAAGTTCAGAGAAAACAAATCATTTTATATTTACTCTTCCTATTTCAGCTCAATAATATCACTCCACCGTGTGGTGGGATTCTTACTCCTGTGTTCATGCTTGATGGCATTGGCAAATACATCCGCCTTGACCTTCGGTCGAGCCTGCTTCCGCTCGGAAGAACTGGAATAAGCTCCGTTCTCCTCTCGCTTAATCGCAGCCTTGCCCATCTCATTGTTCTTAGTATATTGCTGAGAGCCTAAGACGATGGTTTCTGTGCCATTGATTTTGTTGATGCGGTCTATGGCCTCGTCAAGGCGTTTTAGCTTCTTGGCTTGCACTGGATTGGAGGCAAACAAGTCCTGCTGCACAGGAGAGTCAGGCACCACACCCATTACTATCACACCCGCTTTCTTATAATGATAGCCCTTCACAAAGATGTGCTCCAGCACCTCCGTAGCAGCCTTCGCAATCTCTATGGTGCTATTGGTGGGCACAATAAAGCGGGCCTCTTGGAAGTTCCAGTACTGAGGCAAGTCCTCGCGGAAGGGATTGGTGTTCACAAACACGCCCACAATGCTTGCCACCGTATTCTGCGCCCTCAGCTTCTCGGCACAGCGCACAGCATAATTGCTGACGTGTGTACGCAGCGTCTCAAAGTCGGTTATCATGCCGTTAAAGCTTCGGCTGGTGCAGATACTCTTCTTTTTGGCCATTTCCTCGTTGGGAATGCAGTCTATGCCGTTCAGCTCCTGCCAAGTACGATAGATAACTATGTTATTGAAAGTTGCCCTTACCCAAGTGCCATGCATCTGGGCAAAGTCGTATGCCGTCTTGATGCCCATCGCTTGCAGCTTGGCAGCGTAGCGTCTGCCAATACCCCAAACCTCATCAATGGGGTAAAGTTTCAGTGCCTTAATGCGCTTCTCGTCCGTATCTATCAGACAGCAATGCCTATAGCCCTTATATTTCTTGGCAAAGTGGCTTGCCATCTTCGCCAACGTCTTGGTTGGCCCTAAGCCAATACTCACCGGCATCCCCACCCACTGCTTGATTTTCTTGTGAAGATTCTCTCCCCATTCTTTTAGTTGACAGTTGACAGTTGACAGTTGACAGTTCGCGGCAGCAAATTCTTCACTCTTCACTCTTAATTCTTCACTTCTATTTTCCTTTGGGAAATAGACAAAGCACTCGTCTATTGAGTAGCGAAAATATGCTGGTGCTTCCTTTCGTATGATACCGACAACTCTGTCCGTCAGTTCTCCGTATAGTTCATAGTTGCTGCTGAATACGGCTATGTCATTATAGGGAACCGATGGAGCAGCGAGCGTAATGTCAAACATGTTTGAACATTGCCGAGTCGCGTCAGAGGTCGGGCGAAGGCCAAATTGCTGTTGTAATTGGAAGTAAGGCATTCCGGCCTTGATGCCCAAAGCTTTTGCCTCGTTGCTGCGAGCCACTACGCACCCATCGTTGTTAGACAAAACGACGACGGGTACTCCGTTCAGGTCTGGGCGAAAGACTCTTTCGCACGAGACGTAGCAGTTATCGCAGTCAACAATGCCAAACACTTTGTGTTAATTCAAAAATTATAAATTCAAAATTCAAAACCACCGCGGCAGCAAATTCTTCATTCTTCACTCTTCATTCTTCATTTCAAAAAGTGATTATCGCCAGCTTTTGATTGTCCAGACTACCACACCCCATACCTCAAAGCTGTCGTTCTCATCAATGCGGATGGGGCTGTATTTTTTGTTGGCAGGGCGAAGCTCTATGTATCCGTCCTTGCGGTGCGTCAGATCCAGGAACTTGATGGTGAACTCTCCGTTGATGTAGCCCACAATCACATCGCCGTCCTGGGGTTCCACGCTGCGGTCAATCACCGCAATGTCTCCTTCACAGATACCCGCATCCTGCATACTGTCACCCGCTACACGTCCGTAGAACGTAGCTTCAGGATGCCGTATTAGGTCGCGGTTAAAGTCCAGACTCTCATGCAGGTAGTCCCCAGCAGGTGAAGGGAATCCCGCCTTAATGTCAGGAGCCATCGGCAGCGCCAGCTTCTTCTCAAACTCCCCCTTTATAATCTTTATGTTTGCCATAACGTTTCTATTTTGGGACAAAGTTATAGAATAATTTTCAACTTTCAACTTTCAATTTTCAACTTTTCTTTGTACTTTTGCAAAAGAAATAAGATAATAATCATAAAAAGAATTCATCATGAAAAAAAACATTTTATTTTTAGTTCTATTTTTTGTATGTGCAACCAGCGTATATTCTCAACTTCAGGTTGATTCCATTGGATATGTTGGTGTGGGAATAACTGACGAAATTTTGGAGTTTGATGATGCAGACAGCATACAATCACCCCTCTCGGTCTGTACAGCTGGTTGGTTAAACGCAACAGCAAGTTTCGAAAGCACAGACAGGTATTATACTATATATTCGGAAAATTTCAAAACAGGGTCTGCTGATGGTATCGGACTATACTCGAATTGCAGTGTGCGAAATGGCAATGCCCAAAGTGTTTTTGGTCTCGCTACGGCTGGTTCTAGCCCTAACCCTAACATTAGTAATACAGCCATAGGTGTCAGAGGTGTAACGTACGGAGGAAAAAACTCTGTTGGAGTATATGGGGGAAGCTATTACTTTGATGCAGAATCAAATAATTTTGCAGGTGTCTTTGGAACCACAAGTTCGGGGCTCCCATATTTCCAACATTCAGGTGTCTATGCCGGTTATTTCAACGGTACGGTACGTGCCACAGGTCCGATGTATGCACAGGCATTCTATACCCCGTCAGCAAATCCTACAGGTGTAGGCAATAATGGAAGCACAACGGTTAGTTTGATTGGTGAGGAAGAGAATGTGACGGACAAACTCCGCAATGTCTCTTTGTTTGAGTTACAACATACAGAGCAGGCAACAGCAACAAAAAAGGCAAGTCCTGCAGACGAGTTCCTGAAAGGAAGAAATATCCAGGACCTTACTAAGAAGGAATTGCATCAACTTGATTCTATTTGCATGAACACCCCTGCAGAAAAAACGGATCCGCTTGCCTCCGTCAATTACGGACTCGACGCAGCACAACTTAAAGCAGTATTCCCCAAACTTGTGCGACAAGACAAAGAGGGTAACTATAGTATCAACTACGTAGAGATGGTTCCATTGTTGGTAAAGAGCATCAACGAAATGTCAGCAAAGATAGAGACACTGGAGCAACAGTTAGAAGTTGAGAAGCAGACAAAGAGGGTTAAATCAGAAACCACAGGGATTGAGAATAATGTTTCGGATATTGATATGGTTCGCATGGATCAGAATAAACCCAATCCTTTCAGCGAAAGTACGGTTATTGGTCTTAATATCCCAGAAAAGACACAGAAAGCCAATATCTTTATCTACGACCTCAGCGGCAAACAGATACAGAATGTACCTGTTGCAGAACGCGGTGAAACAAACATTACTGTCTATGCCAGTGAGCTTGGTGCAGGCATGTACATTTATACACTTGTAGTTGACGGCAAGGTGGTTGTTACAAGAAGGATGATTGTTGAGAAGTAATCGTAAAAATGTATGTTATGCGATATATTAAACTCATATTATTCCTCATTGGGTTCTGTGCATTTACAAATGTATGGGCACAGTTAAGCACCAATGAGAAGCCTGTCAGCTTTGGGAGGGAAGCAGAATTGCGCGTTAGCCAAAGAAGTGATAGTCCTACCGTTACTGTACCTCGCTTGACTAATAACCAGCTAAATAGAGTTGAAGCAAGATTGAACGACCCGGAAGAACCTACTGTCGCCGGATATGGAATCAAAGTTGATTGGAATCTTAACAATTCTGGTACATGGTATAATCTCCCTAATGGAGATAAATTGTGGCGGTTGAATATTTCCTGTCCCGAAGGCAGGTATATACTTCTCTATTATGACAAATTCTGGCTTCCTGATGAAGGTGAACTATATTTATATTCAGTAGATAGCACGCAGGTGTTGGGCGCTTTTACTTCAAGAAATAACAAAGGAGATAATGTTCACCTCCGCCGCTTTGCAACAGGATTGATAAGGGGGAAAGATGCCGTATTGGAATACTATCAGCCCAATGGAGTTGACGCAGATGCTATAATATCAATATGCAATGTTGTATATGGTGGCGGCAACTTTGGTTTCAATAAATCAGATAATACTTTGGTCAACATTAATTGTGACGAAGGGTATTACTGGAGAGGTGAACAAAAAGCCGTGGCACGTATTATGCTCAGGGAAGTTGAACGCGAGGACACCACATTAGTCTATGTTAAACCTGGTACTGGTTCTTTAATTTCAACATCGAATCCACGAGGTGAGCCATACTTTTTAACCGCTTATCATTGTTTGCCAGAATATAAAAAAGCTTATAATTATGGATTGACTGACAGTATTATGGATGATGCATTGTTCTTTTGGAAATATGAGATGCCTGGTTGCGAAAGAGATACGATAGAGCCCCCCCTATATTGTACGGCTGGGGCAGATATTGTTTCTGCTTACGATACTTATGCAGATTTTGCCCTACTACGGCTTAAAGAAGACCCCAACGATTTATCCAATTACATACCATACTATTTGGGATGGGACAATTCTTATCAGCCTGATACGGCCAGGGTATGTATTCATCATCCCATGTTAGATGTTAAGAAGATATCTACCGTTGATGCTGACATCGGGATGATTCCCACGAGTTACAATTCCGATTATGGTGAACCCAATAATGGTGATCATTGGAGAGTATGTTGGAAGTCAACAGTGCATGGTAACGGAGGAACACAGGCGGGTTCATCAGGTGCTCCTTTATTAAATGCTAGTCATAAAGTTATTGGTCAACTCCATGGATCTTGTGCAGATTGTAATCTATATTTTGGCCCTGATTGGTTTGGGAGATTATGTAAATCATGGAACAACTGTAACACAAATAATGCTTTGAAGCCATGGCTTGACCTGCATGAACAAGGAACTGGCGACACAGATAGTATGGAGGGTACGCTTTACGTGTCTAAGCCTTGTATATTAACAAGAAACGAATATATATATGGCAACATACTTATTACAGAAACGGGGCAGTTGACAATCACTGGTAATATAGAATCAAGCGGAGTTTGTCCTTTGTTAGTAGAAGCCGGAGGAAAGCTAATCATTGATGGTGGTAAACTATCGAATGTTAATCTTGAACTTAAGCCAGGAGCAACCTTACGTATTTTGAATGGTGGAATCATAGAAACCCAAAATGGATTCACAGCACCTGTCGGAGTAGTCGTTGATATCAGCCACGGAAAGATATTGTGAAGTATTGAAATATAACGGAACCAAAGAAATTATGAAACATCTCATTTTAACCCTATTCTTCATCATGGTTGACAACACCCTGCTGGCTTATGACGCAGAGATTGACGGGATATATTACAATCTTTCTGGTGATGAAGCCGAAGTAACATATAAAACAGAGAATGCCGAAGACAATTATGCTGGTGATGTGGTTATACCAGAATCAGTAACATACATGGACAAAGAGTATCGTGTAACAAGTATTGGCCGTAAAGCTTTTTTTTATTGCAAAGACAAAGTATTCGTTACAATCCCAAAGAGTGTGAATGTAATTGGATTTCTTGCTTTTGGCGGTTGTAGTGGTTTGACGTCCATTATTATTCCGGAGGGGGTAAAAAGTCTTGGGCAAGCAGCCTTTGGCGCTTGTGATAATTTGGTTTCCATCGATTTGCCTGAGAGTCTGACAAGTCTTGATTCTGAGACCTTCTATGGCTGTAAATCTCTTGTTTCCATCAATATACCAGAAGGTGTTAAGAGAATAAATGGCGATACATTCTTGGGTTGTTCCAGCTTATCTTCTGTTACACTTTCAGAAAGTGTGAAGTTTATAGGTACAGGCGCTTTTATGTCCTGTACTTCTCTGACGAAAATTATAATCCCTGACGGTGTAGAAGGAATACATGAAAGAGTTTTTGAAGGATGCAAGAACTTAAAGAGTATTACCCTTTCAAAGAATTTGGCTCATCTTGGCCAAGATGCTTTTTATAAGTGTTCAAACCTGACAGAGATAATATGTAAAGCACAAAATCCTCCCGCAACTAGATATATAGATAAGGTGGCGATTGACCGTCCTGGTGGAGTTTTTTATGGCGTGGATAAACAGGATTGCAAACTATACGTTCCCAAGGGATGCGAAGAGGCATACAGAGCATCTGATTTATGGAAGGATTTCAATATCGTGGAAATGGAAATGGGAATCAGTGAAATGAAAAATGAAAGAGTGAAAAGTGAAGATTATGGTGATGCTACTTATGACCTCTCTGGGCGTAAAGTTAATTTTCAATTTTCAACTTTCAACTCTCAATTCAGGAAGAAGGGCATTTACATTCAGAATGGGAAAAAGGTTGCGGTTAAGTGATGTATGATGTAAGATGTATGATGTAAGATGTATGATGTAAGATGTATGATGTAAGATGTATGATGTAAGATGTATGATGGATGATGTATGATGGATGATGGATGATAGAAGAACAGCCTCACCCCATTCGCTCCGAGGAGAGGGAGCGATAGAGATAAAGGAAGAGGGCTGAAGATAGTAAACCAATAATAAATGATAACGACAATGAAATCATATAGATTTGCCATACTTGCCTTTGCTGTTCTCGTATCAGCAGCCGTTCATGGGCAACTTTTTGTCCCGCTTGGATTAGGGATTGAAACGTCCAGAAATATGGTTGGAGAATGGTATCAGCCCCAAATGCATGTGGAAGGCGACATCGTTTACGTTTGCACAAATCAAGGTCTATATTCCAAGGATTTATCTAATGATAATAGTGTATGGAAGTTGGTCGGTTTTGAAGGTGTTCCACTTCAAGACTATGTCCGCAAGGGAGAAGACATATTGGCTTTACGCCATTGCTATTATGTACATAGCGAGTTTCTTCTTTTGTCACATGATGGAGGAAAGACATATAAGGACATTACACCTGCTTTTTTCAAGGGAAGTGGATATGCATTCTTGAGCCTTGAGCAGCATCCTTCCGATCCGAACACATTACTTACGACTGGGTGTGGTATATTCTTGACTACTGATTTTGGTCAGAGTTGGAAGAAACTGGCATCCTATAAACCTAATTACATGGGGTATCACCCCATGAATCCAGAGATAATTTACGAAAGCTACGGGGAGCATTTTGATTGGAAAACGGATCTACATATTAGCTATGACGGAGGACTGACATGGGAAGACAAATCATCCTTTCTTCTAGGAAACACGGAAATTTTCCGCATGGCATTTCACCCAACCGACCCTAACAGATGGATAGCCGGAGGTTGGTGGTGTGTATATACAACGTGCGATAACGGTCAGACTTGGGGGAAGCAATTCTTCCATGAGAAGCAAACACTCGATGATTATGACTATTTAGCCCAATGGCGCTATGCCGAATATGACAACGAGAATGCCAATATTGTATATATGGCGGGTTTCTATAAAGACTACATGAAACTTATGTGCTCTACTGATGGCGGAATCACATGGAACAGGCCATATATGGAGCCGATAAAAACAACTCCCGATGAATTTATATTTGACATGAAGCAATACCGCGACAAGTTACTTATATACTCACAGTCGGATGTTTATATGGTATCAAAAGCCGATTTAATTGAACAAACCACATCTATCAGTGAAAAAAGCCTCACCCCTAACCCCTCTCCGAGAGAGGGAGGAGCTATCTACGACCTCAGCGGTCGTAAAGTCAATTCTCAATCTTCATATTCCCTCCCTACAAGGGAGGGCCAGGGTGGGTCCTTACGGAAGGGCATTTACATTCAGAATGGGGTCAAACGGGTGATTAAGTGATGTAAGAAGTCTGCTTTGTAAATGTTATAGGTTAGGGGGTCCCAAACGGTTAGCGGTTAGTGGTTATCGGTTAGCGAAGCCAATGGCCAACAGCCAAAGGTCAAAGTTCTTGAACTCCTGAGAATAAGATTATCAAATATGGTTAACGGTTTATGGTTAAGGGTTAATGAAGGCTGAGGTCTGAAGTCTGATGGATGAGGGATGATGGCTGATGTATGATGTATGATGTAAGATGGAAGAAGAGCCACATTTTCCGTAGAAGTTCCCTATCTTGGGTTATGATCCCAACGGGATTCTAACCCTAAATAGCATAAAAAAAATCTCTCCTTGTCTCTTAATTTCGATGATATTCTGTAGGGGAAATTTTATTTTTTTATACCTTTGTGCTTCATTTTAAACAATAGGTAATGATAATTCTCAGGATAATAGAATATCATACTGAAGGGATGAAGTTAAATGGAGGATCTGTTAGTCTTCCATGACGGGGTATATCTGCCTGCTAAGTCTCTGGTGGCAATGGCAATGAATGCCCCGGACTATCACACAGCGGAACACTATATGGTTTCGCTGCTTTATTGTGCAGTTATATATGAGAACGGAAGACTATTGGAGATATGCCAGGAGATCAGGCAGCACTTCGGTGTATCGCCATATCCGGAACAGCATGCTCTTAGGGGGAATGTATTGCCGATACGAACTAAAGAAGAGGTGCGCAGTATCTTCAATAAGCTGGACAAGAACACTCAGCGGGAGTTGCTCTGTGAAGCCGTTAAGATATTGATGCATGAAACGGATGACACAGGGAAAGCTATCTTTTGGCAGAAACAACACTGGATGGCGATTTATCTGGTGCTGAGGGACGGAATGGGAATACGCTGTTCGCAAACCGGATTCGCCGAATATGCTAACAGGATAACACCCCAGGATTGCCCGGAAAGTCTGAGAATAGGAATTAGTACTATGACCAACTTTTCCAAGACTATCACAGAGGAAAAACCTTATTACGAAATGAAGCACAACCCTTTTGCGAAGGAGTGTAATACGTTTTGGAATATCATCGAAAGGGTGGTTCTTACTGGAATTTAGTACGTACCATACTAATCTGAATCTTTATTATACTAACTTATACTCGGGCTTACTAATACTTTGCCCAGACGTTTTTTTGCCCGTAATTTTGCAGTCGAAATAAAATTTCAACCGCAAACGTAAGGAAAAGGAAATAAGGAATTGTTTAAATGGTTTAATAGTTTAAAAGTTTAAGAAAAACTATGGAACGAATTGTAAGAATTCTTAATCAGAGTCCATTGGCAACACGCCAGTACATGGACAAGAAGACTGGCGAACAAAAGGTTATCAACTCTGTTACCCTGAAGTTGACGGACGGCATTGATACCTTCCTGGGTGAGATTACCGGTGAGAAGGCTGTGAACTGCCCCAAGTACGATCCTCAGTACCTCTATAGGGTGCAGTGTTCGATGGTGGTACGTGAGTGGAACTCTCAGCAAAGTGGCGAGGCTATGCAGGCAACAACGATTTACATTGATAAGATAAACCTTGTCTAATTGAAAATTGAGAATTGAAAATTCAAAATTGGAAATTATGAGGAAGTTACAGAGATCCTATAAGTCGAACACCAGAATCTATGATGACGGTTCGATAGAGGTTGACCCACAGGCTCAGGGTGAGCCCAGCCAGAAGGAGGTGAAGAAGGTGGGTAAGAGTAAAAGGTATATTACCAACGGTAAGAACCCGCTGACGTGCGTTGAACTGAAATGTCCGGAGGATGTGCCCGACAAGGCAGCCTTCTTCCACAAGGAGTTGGCAAAGCTGACGAAGGACATGGAGATTAAGGAGCCGCAGATGCCGGAGGGTGAGTTCCTGCTAAACGAGCCATGCGTGAAGGTGAAACTTGCGGAAAAAGAACAGAAGGTGGTGGCATGGCTCACCTTTGAGGCTAAAGGACTGATAGAAGTAAGGAGAGAGCTGTACAATCTAACAAGCAAGATAGACAAATGTTTTGTTATCAACGAAGCTTTGGTCTGCCAACTGAAGTAGTTACCAAAGAACAGTTTCGGGCGCTTATCACTGCGCCTGAAACTTTCAGAAAAGTAAAAGAGGCTCGCGAGGCACTGGCTCGGGGCGACAAGAACACCTACGACAACAAGAAGAAGGGCCTGCCGTTTGTGATCTTCATTGCTACGTATGACGAATCGGATAAGGTATTCGAGAACAAGCAGACAGGCGAGAAAACCACCAGTCGGGGCAAGTGGAGGAATCAGAAGTACTGCCGTTTGAACGGATTATGCGTAATTGATTTTGACCACATCGAAGGAGATTGCAGGACTGTCTGGGAAGAAGCCTACAACAAGCTATCAGACGAGGATAAGGCAAGGATTCTGTTTGTGTTCGTTACACCATCGGGGCATGGATTGAAAGTTGTCTTTATGGCTGATGCTGGCGTGGGCAATCTGATAGATAACCAGATTGTGTTCTCTAAGAAGCTGGGGCTGAACCCCGACGAGGCTTGTAAAGATGCATCAAGGGGAGCTTTCCTGACTACGAGTGAAGATATTATTTTTATTGACGAAGAAAAACTGATTACGTATGAAAGTGAAGAATTTGGTAAGAAGTACAATGAGGAATATCATGCTGGTCATAGCCAGCCTACTATTGACGTTGCTAAGAATAGCGCTGATAGCGGTAATATGGCCGCTGTTCAAGGTGCTGGAGAAAACCAACAGCCTGTATCAGGAGGTGATGGAGACTACCTGCGGATTGCTGAGCCTCTGACGTATAACAATGTGCCGTACTCCAAGATTATTGAAGCTTGGTCGGCGCAGCGTTTTGGCAGTAAAGAGGGTGCTTCGAGACATGAAGCCAGCGTAGTGTTGGCTCGCGATCTGTATATTATGACAGACCGCAACAAACAAAAGACACTGGCTCTGCTGATGGTTCAGCCCTGGGTGAAGCAGATAGTGGAGGAGCGCCAGGAGGATGTGGAGCGAACCGTGAATAATGCTGCCGACTACGTGACGGCACAGGAAAACGAGAACGCTAAGAAGGGTAAGGCTTGGCTGCCGAAAATCTCGAAGGAGATGAAGGCTGCTTTGGAAGCTGCAGGGGCTACGTCGCAAGAAACAACTGTCAACTCTCAACTGTCAACTGTCAACTCAAAGGAGGATGTTTATGACGTACTTCCTTTGGATAGCTGGTCTGAGGAGTTGCAAGAGATGGCAGAGCACTATCCTTGCATGAAGGAGCTGTTTGTGAATGTGCATCCGCATAAACTGCCAGCGGTGTGGTTTTCGAGTGCTGCCTTGTTCGGTACACTGATGACTCGTGCATATTATCATTTCTGGTACGAACCTGAGATAGTGCGCCGTCTGAACTACTGCATCTTCATCATCGGTGACCCAGGTGCGGGTAAGAATATTGTGGAGAAGTTCTACAAGAAGATTGCCGACCCGATGATTCAGGCTGATTCGTGTCTGATAGATGCCGTGAACCGTTATAAAGAGGGGCGCACAGAACGTTCCACCAGTACGAAAGCTCAGAAGGGCGAGGCATTGAAGCGTCCTGTAGTAGGTATCCGAGTACATCCAGCTCGCACAGCTACAGGTGAGTTTATCCGTCACATGAATGCTGCCATTGAGACGGTTGAGGGACAGCCGCTGAACCTGCACATGTTCTCCTTTGATGCTGAGCTGGACAACGTGACGAAGCAGAACAAGGGCGGTGATTGGAAGGACCGCGAGATCATGGAGTTGAAGGCGTTCCACAACGAGGAGGAAGGTCAGATGTATGCCAACCAGGAGAGCTACACGGGTATGTTCAATGTGTACTGGAACTTCATTTACACAGGTACGCCTTACGCCCTGCATCGCAAGGTGAACCAAAGAAACTTCGGTACAGGTATGAGCACCCGTCTGGCTGTTATTCCCCTGCCTGACAAGGGTCTGGCGAAGCGTTACCAGCAGGTAGATTCCAATGCCAACGAGACGTTGAAGACATGGGCTTACCGTCTGGATAAAGTGGAGGGTGAACTGCCCATAGAGCCGTTGAACGATGAGACCTTTGACTGGCAATCGAGTCACATGGAGATTGCGGAGTTTAACGGCGATAAAGCGGATAGAACCCTCCTGAAGCGAATTCCGTACTATGGCATTGGCATCTCACTGCCCTTTATCCTGATGCGCCATTGGGAAGAGTGGCAGGAGCACAAGACGCTGACAATGGATGACAGGGATAAGCGCCTGTGTCGTCTGGCAATGGAAATCCAATACAAGTGCCAGCAGTTTTTCTTCGGTGAAATGGCTTTCAACTACTTCGCCGACCAGAACAAGGAGTTTGTGCAGCGTCGCCGCACCACCCGCTATGATGAGTGTTTCCGCAAGTTGCCCGATGAATTCAAGACGCAGCAGTTTATGGAGGTGTTCGGCTGCTCGCAGTCTGCTGCCCAGCGTGCCATCGCCCGATTTCATAAAGACGGTATATTGGAGAATGTGAAATATGGTATCTATAAGAAGGTTCTGCAAGAACTTCCCTAAGTTACCCACTTACCCAGTTACCCACTTATGACATTTAGAAAATTGAAAGTTGAAAATTGAAAATTTCAACTCAAGTTTAGAGTTTAGAGTCAGCTTATTTAGTTTACGGTTTACAGTTTACGGTTTACAGTTCCGCTAACCGAAAAACGCTAACCGCTAACCGAAAAACCGATAATAGTTTAAGAGTTTAAAAATATGAGTAATGAAGTAAAATTGCCTAGAGGAATTAGGAATAATAATCCATTGAATATCAGATTATCAAGTGACAAGTGGCAAGGCCAAATAAACGGGAAAGGGAACATCGACGGAAACTGCTCCCTCTCCTCGGAGAGGGCGGGGGGAGAGGCTGTGTTTTGTGTGTTCTCATCTATGGAATATGGTTGGCGTGCGGCCTTTGTGATTCTCTGCAAGACGTATTATGGGAAGTATAAGCTACGGACCATCAGGGACATTGTGTCGCGATGGGCTCCACCCAAGGAGAACAATACGGAGGCGTACATCCGTCATGTGTCGGACTACACGGGAATAGGGCCCGACAGGGACTTGGGTGACCCGCAGACGCATCCGACCAACTGGCTGCTGATAGGCTATGCTATGGCGGTGATTGAGAACGGGAAGACCCTTCCGCCCATTCCGATGCTTAAAGGTTTTTCACTGGCCACAGGGAAGTGAAGAGTGAAGAGTGAAAGAGCGGGCCTTCGGGCCCGACTCTTTAACGAAAACCAAAACCAAAATTCTATTAAGCAACTAAGCTACTAAGCTACTAAGCTATTAAGCTAAATTCGCTAACCGCTAACCGCTAACCGATTAAGCTATTAAGCTACTAAGCTATTAAGCTAAATTCGCTAACCATTTGGATGCCTTTTTCTGTCATAAATCATTTTTTGAGGGTTTTGTGTCAAGATTTAAAGGTGGTAATATGGATAAAATGTTATTTTTGCACCCAAATAACTAATTCTAACATTAAAATGAAAATGAAAACCATTAAAACAATGGCCTTTTTGGCTTCCTTTTCTCTTTCCGCTCTTCTGATGGCGGGTAATAATGTTGCTAAACTAACGAAGCCGCTGAATGACAGGGCGTGGGATTGCTCTGTATGGCTTTCTGTAACGGATGCTCCTGTTATTACAGGAACAGTAAACGATGGAACAAGGGCTGCCGATGGCGCCAACTGGTTTGTGTCGGATATCAAAAACGAGAAGAAGGTGTTAAGCGCTAAGTGGATGACCGTAGGTCTGGGTGTTTATGACCTTTATATAAACGGCAAACTGGTGGGCGCCGAGGTGCTGAAGCCCGGCTTTACACATCCCCTGAAGACCAAGCGTTCCTTTACCTACGATGTCACCAAGATGCTGGTTACTAAGGCTGGGGCCGCGAACCAACTGGCCGTTCAGGTAACACCCGGATGGTGGGCCGACAAGATTGTGACTCCTGGCGGTACCAAAGGGATGTATGGAACGAAGTGTGCCTTCCGTGGCGTGTTGGAACTGACATATGCCGACGGTACCAAGCAGTTGCTGGGTACAGATACCAGGACATGGAAGGCTGGTATTGCCGGTCCGGTGAAGCATTCTGCTATTTTTGACGGTGAGGTGTATGATGCCCGTGTAAAGCAGGGATTCGAAACACCCGAACTGTTGAAGACTCCCGAGGAGAATAAAGAGTTCCGTGGACAGATTTTCCCTACGAACGGAGCAGAAATCTATATGCGCGAGGACCTTACTCTTCTGCCCGTGCGCACCTATGTATGGGAAGGTGTGGAAGGTGCCAGCGAGGAGGCTTATGGTACTATCAAGATTAAGAGGGAATACAAGACTGGTGAGCCTGTAATATTGCACAAGGGCGAAACGCTGGTGGTTGACTTCGGTCAGAACAGTTCGGCTGTGCCCAGCTTTGTCTTCAGTGCTAAAGAAGGTACCAGGCTGATGTGTCTGCCCTCCGAGTTGCTGAACGACGGCAATGGAGCCAAGAGTCGCGGTATGGACGGCCCTGAGGGTAGTGTGCACCGCTTGAACCTGCGCATCCCTGATACAGGCATGCAGTTGGAATATACTTTCAGCGGCCAGAAGAAACCTGTCAGCTTCCGTCCCCAGAATACTTTCTTCGGCTACCGTCTGATATCTGTTACAGCAACAGACGATGTTACCTTCAAGAGCATCAAGAGCGTGCCTGTGACATCTATCAGCAAGGATATGGAGATTGGTACCGTTACAACGGGCAACGAACTGATAAATAAGCTTATCTCGAACACCGTATGGGGTCAGCGCTCCAACTATCTGAGTGTGACTACCGACTGCCCCCAACGTAACGAACGTCTGGGATGGACAGCCGATACGCAGGTGTTTACCGAGACGGGAACATTCTTTGCCAATACCGACCGCTTCTTTCACAAGTGGCTGCACGATATGCGTGACACACAGAGTCCCTTGGGTGGCTACCCAGGTGTGGCTCCGTTTGCACAGTATGGTGCCAGCGACGGCGATATGATGCGAGTAGGGTGGGCCGATGCTGGTGTTATCGTTCCCTGGACGGTCTGGAAGCAGTTTGGCGACACGAAGATTGTGGACGAGAGTTGGGAGTCTATGGAGAAGTTCATGAACCATGTGAACGAGACCAAATACGACCATAATGCCCTGAAAGCCGAAAACAACAACTACCAGTGGGCCGACTGGCTGAGCTACGAGCCATTGGAGAGTTGTAGCGGCAAACAATACGATAACGGTGCCCTGAAGCCCGATGCCGAGGCTTACTGGAACTATCTCTGTGCCAGCTACTGGCTGATAGATGCCGGTATGATGCGCGATATGGCAGAAGCTACGGGTCGCAACGTGCAGAAGTACGAGACTATGGTACGCGAGGCTAAGAGCTATCTGCAGACAAAGTTCCTGAATACCGACGGTACCTTCAAGACAGAGATCCTGAACACCATGCAGACACCAGCCCTCTTCGCCCTGAAGAACCAACTGGTTAGCGGTGCTGCCAAGGAGGCTATGGTGGCCCGTCTTCGTCAGAACTTTGCCGACCACGGTAACTGCTTGCAGACAGGTTTCCTGGGCACCAGCATCCTGATGCAGACACTTACAGAGAACGGTATGAGTGATATAGCCTATGAGCTGCTCTTCCAGCGTAAGAACCCCAGTTGGCTTTATTCTATCGATAACGGTGCCACCACCATTTGGGAGCGTTGGAACAGCTACATGAAGGACAGCGGAATGGGTCCCCGTGGCATGAACAGCTTTAACCACTATGCGTATGGTTGTGTCTGTGAGTGGATTTGGGAAACAGCTGCGGGTATTGCTGCTGATCCGAAGCAACCTGGCTTCAAACACATCATCATGGCTCCTGTACCCGACAAGCGTCTGGGGCATTTGACGGCCGAATACAAGAGTGCCGCAGGTACCATTAAGAGTGCCTGGAAATACAATGGCGACCGCTGGACGTGGAAGTTTACTATCCCAGAAGGAGCCACAGCCACCGTAACGCTTCCCGGCGAGACAACTTCAAAGGAATACAAAGCAGGCAGCTACACGCTAAGCCTGTAATAAAGAGAAGAAAAATATATCGAGTCGGCAAGTAAAGCCGGCTCGATTTTTTTTTTCGTGATTATATAGACGACCCAAAGGGACTATCTGGATGAAGCAAAGGTTAGGGGGGCTTTTTAAAACGATGGGGTTATCGAAAAAAACTCAGTGAATCATATTCTCTTATACGATAAGGTATGCGAAGAGAATTACGAACTTTTAGAAGAAATAGATCGCCTAAAAGAAGAGGAACATGAAGAAAAGGAACAAAAAGATAAGCAGCGTAATACCGTTAGGAGTATTAATGTCAACGACGTAGAAATAGACATCGAACTAATAAAGAGGATGGTAGAATGGGACAGAAAGAATCGTGTTCTGGAAAACTGGAAGTTCAAGGTTATGCAAGATGTTGCAATTGGCCTGAAACCCTTAAATGAAAAACTTAAGTGGGGATTTAGACGCAATTTGAGAACATTGCTTATGCATGGATTTGATGAGCTATAACAAATGTTTATTCTTTGCCGAGAGCAAGACGAACGAAGGAGATGTGATGGCGAAGGTTGTTGTGAACCTGATTAACAAGAATAACTGAAAGGATGAAACAGATAGAAGTAGTAGCAGCAATCATACACGATGCGGAAGGTTGTGTCTTTGCTACGCAGCGGGGGTATGGCGAGTGGAAGGACTGGTGGGAGTTTCCTGGCGGGAAGATGGAGGCGGGGGAGACGCCGGAGGAGGCGTTGAGGCGCGAGATTTGGGAGGAACTGGAGACGCGTGTCGTGGTGGAGCGGCTGGTGGAGACGGTGGAATGGGATTATCCGCAGTTTCATCTGACCATGCATTGCTACCTCTGTCACGTAGAAAGCGGACACCTGGAACTAAAGGAGCACGAGGCGGCGAAGTGGTTGCGTAAGGAGGAACTGGAGAGCGTCAATTGGCTGCCGGCAGACTGGGAGGTGGTGAAGAAGATTACCACAGGCAAGGAGTTGGTGAGGAGTAGCCATACTCCAGGCTGCTTTCAGGCTTACTCGTGAGTATGGTTGGAGTATGGGTAGAAGCAGCCTAGAAGCAGCCTAGAAGCAGCTTAGAAGCAGCCTAGAAGCAGGCTACAGTATGTTTTCACCAGTAAAAGATATTCGCTAACGGGAAGTTTCTTCGTTTTGTCGCTCGTTTTGAGAAAAATTGAGTAATTTTGTGGCGATGAAACGAAAGATATATGGACAAACTATCAGCAGAACAACGACACAATAACATGGCGGCTATCAAGTCGAAAGACACGAAGCCGGAGATGATTGTGCGACGTGGGTTGTGGAAGAGAGGGTTCCGTTATCGTCTCAATTATAAGCGTTTGCCTGGACATCCTGATTTGGTACTAAGGAAATACAGGACGTGCATATTTGTCAATGGTTGCTTCTGGCATGGACACAACGTGATGTATGATGTAAGATGTAAGACGGAAGAAATCATTGAGAGTTCGGAATGCTGCAAGATTCCGAAGACAAATCGGGAGTTTTGGGTAAATAAGATTTTCAGGAACATGAAGCGGGACAAGGAGGAACAGCGGAAACTGGCTTCTATGGGTTGGCATTGCATTACTATATGGGAGTGCGAGCTGAAGCCTAAGGTCAGAGAACAGAAGCTGGATTCCCTGGCTTTCACACTAAACCATATTTGGTTAGAAGACAGAAAGCCTCACCCCCTTACCCCCTCTCCGAAGGGCGAGGGGAAAACCTGCGACAGAAGAAGTAAGATGTATCCTCTGTTTGAAGAAGAAGGTGAGAATTACCTGAGAGTAGCGGAGGAGGAGATATGAAACAGATATGAAACAAATCGAAGTCGTAGCAGCAATAATCCGCAAGGGAGATAAGATATTTGCCACCCAAAGAGGATATGGCGAATGGCAGGACTGGTGGGAGTTCCCTGGCGGAAAGATGGAACCTGGTGAGTTTCCTGAGCAGGCGCTGGTCAGGGAGATTCAGGAGGAGCTTTCAGCTGAGATTAGTGTGGGGGAATTGCTCTGTACCGTAGAGTACGACTACCCCAAGTTCCATTTGACGATGCATTGTTATCTCTGCACCCTTATTGGCGATGCTCTCCACCTGAATGAGCATGAAGCTGCCCGTTGGCTCACGAAGGATGAACTGGACAGCGTGAAGTGGTTGCCAGCGGATGAAAAGGTGATTGAAAGGCTGAGGGCACTTATGGTTCATGGTTCATGGTTCAAGATGGAAGATGTATGATGTAAGAAGGAAGATGGATAATTTGAAAAGAAATGAGGCGGTATGAAAGATGGGTCATTGAATTTTAGAGTGATGAAGGCGATTCTGGCATTGCCTGTCCCGGTATGTATTATTATACCATCGATATTATTGTATATATCTGACTGGCAATGGGGTGATTTCTGCCTTTGGAGATTCGTGATAGGCTTTACCTCTAATAATAAACAAGGATAGTATGAGTTACAAAAACATGCTTCTCGTGGCCGGTTGGGCGCTCTTTTCAGCAGCAGCCCAGGCGCAAGTGACTATTGACATCGATGCCCAGCAACGGGGACCGAAAGTGAGCCCTATGCTCTACGGCATCTTCTATGAAGACATCAACCATGCTGCCGACGGCGGCATCTATGCCGAGCTGATACGTAACCGTTCGTTTGAGGACGGGCCACGCTATGGCGAGCCTGCCGATATGCAGGGCTGGTCAACCTATGCTGCTGCTCCGTCACAACTAACAGCCAGGCTCATACAACCCACAAAAAAGATGCCGCTGCTTAACAGCGTGCAGCACAACGCTTTGGCACTCGATATCAAGGCTTCGGCTGCGATTCCTGTCTGTCTGGTAAACGAGGGCTACTGGGGTATCAATGCCGTACAGGGGCGCAGCTATCGTCTGACTTTCTGGGCTAAGACGCTGAAATACCAAGGTACCGTGAAGGCCACACTCTGCTCAAGGGACGGCTCACAACTCTATGCCGAGACCTTGGTCAGCGAATTTCCTGCCGCCAAAGAAAGGGACTGGAAGAAGTACGAGGCCACTCTTATTGCCAACGACAACGATCCCCAGGCGCAGTTTGCACTGGTGTTCGATGGTGCCGGGCAGGTGCAGATAGATATGGTGAGCCTTTTTCCGCCCACATTCAAGAACCGCGAGAACGGCATGCGTCCCGACCTGGCCAACATGCTGTGGCATTTGCACCCGAAGTTCATGCGCTTCCCTGGAGGCTGTTTTGTGGAGGGGCAGGAGAGTCCTGACAATGCTTTCCGCTGGGAGCGTACTATCGGTCCGATCGAGGAGCGCGAGGGACATTGGAACGTGAACTGGGGCTATCGCACTTCCGACGGACTGGGCTATCACGAATACCTGCTGTTGGCCGAGGATCTGGGAGCCAAGCCACTTTATGTGGTGAATGTGGGAATATGGCATGGGGGTATAACTCCCTATGACAGCATCCAGCCGTGGATTGACGAATGCATGAATGCCTTGGAGTATGCCAACGGTCCCGTCACATCGAAATATGGGGCTATGCGTGCCAAGAACGGACATCCGGAGCCTTTTGGAATAGAATATCTGGAAATAGGTAACGAAAACAATCAGCCAGATCCTCGTCAGCAGAGCGACCATTACTACGAACGCTACGAACAGTTCTACAAAGCCATTCGCGCTAAGTATCCCGAGATGAAGATTATCGGCAACGTGGTGGCTTGGGGCGACGACAACCCTAAGTGGAACAGCAAACTGCCCGTGGATCTGCTTGACGAACACTACTACCGCTCACCCGACTGGTTTGCAGCTGCTTTCCACAAGTACGACAGTTACAATCGCCAAGGCCCGAAGGTCTATGTGGGCGAATATGCCGTGACCAACGGCTACGGCACCCTTGGTAACATGAATGCTGCGCTGGGCGAGGCCGTCTATATGATGGGAATGGAGAACAACGCTGACGTGGTGCAACTGGCCTCCTATGCCCCCATCTTCGTCAACGAGAATGATGCCCGTTGGCGTCCCGATATGATTCGTTTCAGCAGCAGCCGTGTGATGGGCACCCCCAGCTACTATGTGCAGCAACTCATGCCACAGTATCTGGGCACACAGGTGGTAAAGGTGGAACAGACGGATCCCTACAAGGATGCGATTGAGCGAGAGCAGAGCCTAGCAGGCTCTGGCTCTGCCGAGCGTGAGCAGGCTCGACCGGAGGTCAAGGGTAAGGTTCGCAAACCGCTGACTCCGAAAGAAAGTCGTGTGGGATTCGGAACATGGAACACACGTGCCACTTTCGAGAACAATAAGGATGTGGATTGCGTCTATGGTGACTGGCAGAAGGAGGGTAATACCATGCGGCAGACTGGCCATAAGGAGGGCACGCTTTGCATAGAGAAGAACATCATCAGCAGCGACCACTACACCTGTAAATTCCGTGCGCGCAAAGATGAGGGTGCTGAGGGCTTCATTATCGTCTTCAACTATGTCGATAATAAAAACTACTGCTGGCTGAACTTCGGTGGATGGACCAATACCCAGCACGGCATCGAGCAGATCAGCAATGGCGGCAAGTTCCTGGCTGACAGTAAGCGGGGGCATATAGAGGCAGGCCGCTGGTACGATGTAACCCTACAGGTGAATGGTGACAGCGTGAAGGCGTGGCTCGACAACGAACTGGTCTTCGATACGGTTCTGAAGCATGACGACACGAAGGGTATCTTCTCCTCTGCCACTATCGACGATGCCAATGGTGAGCTTATCGTAAAAGTCGCTAATACCAGCGATGCAGCAACCACAACCCAACTCAGACTGAAGAACTTTAAGCCGACAAGTACACGCGTAGTTCGTCTGGCAGCCAACGACGGAATGGAAGAGAATACACTCGATATGCCTACTGCCATCCATCCTGTAGAACAACTGCTCTCGCCCGAGAATGGCAGTATTCTGCTGGATGTACCTCCTTACTCGCTGAATATCGTCAGGATTAGTTCGACTTTAACCCCCATGAATCGTTAAGTCAGTAGGCCTGTTCGTGAACTCCTTTGACGGCACGGCCAGAGGGGGGCTGGTACCTGATACCCCTAACGAAGGACGAAAAACGAAAACGCTTCGCTACGAAATACGAACCGCTTCGCTACGAAAACGAAAACGTTTATCGGTTATTGGTTATAGACGAAGGACGAAAAACGAAGGACGAAAAACGAATTTTCAACTTTCAATTTTCAGCCTTCAACTTTCAATTTTGACCTTTGGTCGAGCCTGCTCACGCTCGGCAATAATCAGGCAAGCTTGTTATTGCTCTCTCTCAATAGCAGCCTTCAACTAAATTGACGAAGAACCAAATAAGATAGTAAAGAACAGAAGAGGAGGCGCCTCTTATCGGGTCAGCGAGAACTTCATGCTTAGACCAAAGTCTTGGGTAATGGTGGGGTAGCTGCTGCTGGAGAGCAGGGGCTGTGAGCGCTGACGGTCGTAGAAGATGCTGAGGGTTGTTAGTCGGCTTATGGTATAGTCTAACTGAGCGCTGGTCTTGAATGCTTTCTGTCCGCTGGTGGCTTCGCAAAGACCGGTCTGTATGTCGCGCTTGATAGCACTCTGGTTACGGATGCTGAAGTCGAAACGCATAGACAGGCTATGTGCGAAGTTGCTACGGTTACTACGGCTGTTGTTATTGGTGTTATTCTGATTACCAGCTCCGTTGCGGTTGTTGGCATTGTTGCCGTTCTTATTGTTTTTGCTCCTGAGTTTATCTCTTGCCTCCCTGCGTGCGCTGGCCGTCTTGGAACGGAAGAGGTCGGCAATCTTGAAGTCGTTAATCTTATATCCCCAACCGATGACAAAGTCCTTAGAGCCGGTTTCGTTCAGCTGGGCACTGGTAAGGCTGAGGTTCAGCACACGTGTGGTGCGGTATTCTACCTTTAGGGTCATGTTGTTATTGAACGTCATGTTCAAGCCCATGAGCGGTGCAAAGCTCTCGTTGATGCTGACGGTGCTGATATCGTACATGGATGAGGGCTGGTACTCGCCTGTTGTAGTATTCTGCACAAATCCCATTCCGTTTCCGGCTCCCATACACTCCAGCCAAGAACTGTATGAGTTATAAGAACCGACAGCGTAGATGCTCTTATAGGCATGTGTAAGGGTTACGCTCTTCAGATGGTCACGAACCCAAGGCAGGTTGCTCAAGCCTTTATAGGTAAAGGTCCAGTTGGGTAGCATGCGGGTGAGGGATGGGAAGATATCCATAGAGCCGGAGCCTGTGTAGGCATTCAGGAAGGCGGGTATCATAACATCGGGACCGAATTTGTTTACGGGTGCATCTGTTGCGGGGTTGTAATTGCCGGTCTTACCAGTTCTGGTAGGATACTTAACGCCGGCATAACGATCTGCAACACGCTGCTGATAGACATCCAGATTCTTGCAGAACTGATCGAAGGGTTCACTATAGTATCCGTTGGCAGCTGAACCGCCGCTGGCAAAGGCTGTCTTAATAGAGATGGTGGTAATGTTGAATGAGCCGCTATGGGTAGTGGGGATGAATCCGTCTGCATCGCGGTACATATACTGGATGCTACGATTACGGTTATGGGTGCGGCTCATGTTCAGGTCTATCTTGAAATCTGTGAACGGCTCTAATGCCATCTTGACCTGAACATCTTCTGTTGAAGCGGAGTTGGCTGGCGATGATACACCGTCTTCGGTACCCAAAAGCCATCCGCGCTCTTGTGCTCTCTCGATGTAGCTGTCGTTGACAAAACCAAAGCCGAAGTCGATACCCGGAGCCATGAATCCGTTGTTCTTGCCCTGACCTAACAAATCGCCAATCTCGGGACTGAAGCCGGGTAGGGTAAGGTTATAGGTGTTGCGGTAAGAAACACTGATGTTGCGCAACGACATAAGGAAGCGGGCACCGGCCTGCGCCCAGTCGAACCATTTCTTTTCGGAAAGGGCGGGCAGGGCTACTACGTTCAGGCGAATCTTTGTGGTGTCGACGGGTGTTTTACGCAGGACTATAGTATTCTCGTCTTGCTTCTTATAATAAATCTTGAAAGCATGACCGGCTGTATCGAGGGCTGTGATGCGCAGGCGCTTGCTCTTCTGTCCGTGTTTAATGGTAATGTTGCTGTCGGGCAACAGGGTGACTTCTTGGGCAAAGCCTTTCTTCTCGGGTGCCTTCTTCTGACTGATACCGTTCTTGTTGGTCTGTCGGCTGCTCTGGGCAGCTTTCTGACGGGCAAGGATAGAATCGACGGGCTCGCCTGTCTTCATGGCCTCTTCCTCGGCCTGAATACGAGCCTCGCTCTCTTTCTCTTTATCTTTCTTCTTGGCATCCTTCTCGCGTTGCTTCTCTTGTTTCTTCTTGCTGGCTTCCGACTTGGCATTTGAAGCAGAGAAACGCTTGTTGACCTCCTTCAGGAAATTGCTGTGGTTATAGATCTTCTCCAGGTCGATCTTGCTGTTGACATTGATATTTCGCTGAGTATTGATGGTATTACCCAAGCTCCTTCCGTCTTCGAGCACACTGCCTCGACGCCAGGAATAGTTACTATTGTAAGCTACATCGGCAGAAAGCCAGTCGGTAACGGGAATCTTGTCGAAGGGCACCTTGTAGCTGATTTGTACGCTCTGGCTATAATCGAGGGGACGGCCAAAGTGCAGCAGGCTGTGCTTAATGGAGTCTTTCCAAGCCTGATACTGGTCGGGATAGAGGTCTTTGTTGACCTGCATATAAGGTTCCTCTATCTCGGCCCTTGTTCCGCTTTGGAAGGTAAAGTGCAATGCCTTGAATATATCCCAGCGGAGTTGGAAGCTACGGTTCCAGAGGAAAGTCTGGCTCCATGTAGCGGGAATAGAGTTGGGGGAGCCGATATTCTCCAGGTCTCGCTCCTGTAGTTCGTAGTAGGTTCGAGTGATATCTGTGTTAAAGGTAATACTCTGTGGTGCAAAAGACAGGTTCTGTGCCTTGATGATATCCAGCCACTTGCTCTTGCCCTTAAGATTCTTGAATGGCTCCCAGGCTTTCCAGTTAGGACTCCATGCATAGTTCATTCCTCCCTTCCAGTTGTATTCGTGCTCATAGACAATGGTCTGTCCCTCTGTGGTTTGTCGGGAGTGACTATAATTGAAAGTAAAGTTGGCCGGGTCGTAGGGCATTGGATGCTTTCGGGTGGCAATGTTTACTTTGACACCACTGAACGAGATGTTCTTGTTAACCTCCACGTGATTGGTAAGGCTGGAAAGAGAATCTCTTTCTTTCTCTGTGGCCATAGCTTCCAATGCGTCGGAGAGCTGCATATCCGTATCGAAGGGATTATACTTGGGCTTCACCGTTTCCTTGCTGTAGGAATAATACAGGGGGAAGGTGACTTTGGCTTTCTCGGGCAGCAGGCGTCCCAGTTCTACATTGGTAGAGATGGTGTAGTCCAGATTGTCTTCGTCGGTACGTTGTGCAACGGTCTGCTCGATGCCTCCGAAGCCTGCCTTGACATACTTGGCGGTAACGTTGACAGAACCTATGTCGCTCAGCTGGACATTGAGGTTACCCTGGGCAGCCCATCCTCCGCTGTTGGAGAACTCCTGGAGACGGAGCTCATTAGCCCATACCTCTATGCTCTTTACGGTACGTCCGTTGTTGCGAATACCTATCATGATGGTCTTCACCTCGGCCAGTGTGGGATTACCCATGATGGAGATACGGTTGCTGGGGTGAGCCTCGTCGTACTCCGAGAAGAGTTGGTTGATGCTGGTGATATTGGCACTTACCTGTGCATTACGCTTTTTCTTCAGGTCGGTGAAGAGTTCCAGATTGATATCCATCATATTCTCTTCGGGCCATACGGCACGACAGGCAACAGCACTGTAGGTATCGTAGGTACCTTCGGGTGTCAGTTGCATGGGTACCTCGTATTCGTAGAAGTTGCTCTTATAGTCAGAACCCAGACGAAGGAACACGCTACATTCGCCGTCGGTAGTTTCTGTGATATTCTCGGCCAGTGCATTGGCATGCAGGAAGAGCTGTAGGTGTTTATACTGACGCATATTATACGTACAGTTCTTATATACGGCGCGTGCATCTCCAGGGCTCAGGTTCTGGGTTATCAGACACAAAGCCTGTTCGTTTTCCTCTATTAACTGTGATTGAGAGGGGTCTGTGATACGACTGATGCCAGGAGGCAGTACGTAGTTGACGGGTTTCTTGTCGCTATTCTCTTCTATGCTGACGTTGCTGACCTGCAAAGTTCCGTTGCTGGTGGGGGGCTGACTGGTATAAAGCGGTTGCTCGTAAGGTCGCCAGTTACCCTGAACCATATCGAGAGTGGCAAGACGCAGGATAATATCTTGCTGGAAGTTGGTAAGGAAGAGACGCATGAAACGGATGCTGGTGAAGTCGTTGATGCTTCCTTCCTTAGATTCGTAATCTGACAAGGGTACGCGGAAGAGGTACCACTTACACTCCTCAGTATTTCCGTTGCGCAGTTTTACACTGGCCGTACGCATATCGGCAATGTGGTTGCGTCCTACAACCATATCTTCGGGACGGATACTGATATGATACTGGTAGTATTTCTCGTATTCGTTAAGGGTGAAGTCTTGGTTGATGTCCTCGATATCGGGTGTACTCTTCCATGAGGTCTCGTAAGTCTCGGGACTGGTGTCGCTGTCTGCGCTGTTGCCCTGTGGCATATTAATGCGCTTGTAACGATCTAATATGGAAGTCTGGAGTTGGTCGAAATCTGTTCCGCGATAATAATGGTAGTTATCGTTGGCAGGGTCGGCAAAGATGCTGTCATAGACTTCGGGACGTACAATACCCTGAATTTGCTGCAGGTATTGTTGGTATGTGTTGTTCTGTTGCTCCTCTTCATCGGTCAGACCGTTCAGACCCACATCCTGACGGATGCGTGAGCCTGCCTCGTTATTGAAAGCGTAGGTGACGCTGGTAGTGTTGGGGATACGGCCCCAAAGACCTTCTGCCCAATACTGGCTATTGCCATCGACGGGCATTCCGCTCTCGAAGAATTTCTTTCCATCCTTAAGAATATCCTCGCTTACCTCGCCCAGATTGATGTAGAAATCTCCGCCGCGGTTATTTCCTGTTGTGTTGTAGATGAAGGGGTCCATCATCCAGAACTCTATGTACTGGATATTCTGGGCCTCGAAGTCGGTATTGTCGATTTTACGCATCATACCTCCCCATCGTGATTGTGGATTGCGCAAGCGTCCGTCCTGATCGACATCGGTGGTAAGGTTGTATGCGCCACGTTCGTTGGGATAGTATGCCAGGTTGAGCACATTAAGACTGCTGGCACTATTGTAGCTGTTCTGTGCCTTATGCGGATACAGTTCGCGTTCATGTACCTCGCGTACATAGTGGTTAGAGAGCTGGTCGAGGTCGCTCTTGATATGACTGGGTGTAAGGGTGCTGCTACGACGGGTGAAGATGGGATCTACGTAATACCAGGCTAACAATGCGCGATTATACCCGTATGTAAGGTTGTTGGACAGCTTGCTCTCGGGGAACATGCTGGGTGTGCTAGACATTGTCCAGTAGGTGGGCTGTGTCATGCTGTTCTTGATGCTGCTCTGCTCGAAATCGTCAAGGTAAGAAGCTCGTCCTTGTACGCTATGGTTCTGTCCGGCTATAAGTTGGGCAAACTCTCCGTTGAAAGTGATAAGACTGGGTTGGGTACATTGGATGATAGGCAGTTTGTCTATCATATTGGTCAGCCACTGGCTCTCTTTCTTCCAACTGATATGGCCGCCCCACAGGGTGTTCTTCAGCGGCTCGTTACCCATGCTTACTTTTGTGGTTAGGGGCTGCTCGTTCAGGAACATAAAGGTACCTCCAACAGTCAGGTTCTTGTTGAACTCGTAATCGGCATTGAAGCCCAGCATGGTTTTACGTTGCATGCCGTAGGTGTCGTTACTCTCGACACTGGCATTAATAGATGTTCCTGCATCTATGAGACTCTGATTAATAATGTTTACGCGACCCATGTTGTAGTCGACAGTATAATCGGAATTCTCTGTAAGTGTTACGCCTCCGGCAGTAACTATCACTGAACCTGGTGCTATGTTGGTGACACCGAGGTCGATTTCGGCAGCGCTACTTCCCTTATATTTACCGGTAATCATGAACTTATCATGTTCCGCAATCTGCTTGGCAACAGTCTTGGTACTGTCATAAAGTTCCTGGAAACAGAATTTATCTGCCACGGCATCATCGGCAATCCAATTCCTTAAATGCTGTCCGAAAGGTTCGGCAACAGGGAATACGACTCGTCCGCCTTTAAGGATGGTATAACCCTCGACATAGTCGAAGTAACCGTTGCTGTGTGCATTGTTCTTGTCGTCCAGACGGTCGGCATTCAACGCTTTGATAAGAGGAGTATTCTTGAGCCGTTCATCGGGCAGGTAGGTTAGATAAACACCGGTTGAGTCGCTCAGGTATTTTACGTCAAGTCGGAAATTTTCTCTCTGTATGGTAGTTGCCCCAAGGTTATAGACATTCTTCATCATCAGCTTCCAAGTGGGGAATCGGGGACTGCCGGTAGTACTCTTAAGCAGCTTAACGACAAGGGCTTGTGTATTGTTGGAAATATCAGCTGCGAACTCACCAACCTGATAGGTGGTACCGTTGTAGGTATATTCATAGGCTACGGCCAACACATCGTCGGTTTGCAGGTTGCTGTTCAAGCTGACATATCCAAGGGCCGTATTGACGTTGTACTCACTGCTGTTCAGTTTACGGGCCGATTGCAGCTTCTCGTAATCGCGGCTTCCCACAAATTCGTCGGGTGCGCCAAGAGCGTCCAATATGGCTGTTGCCTGCGAGATGTCCCTGACGTCGGGATAGTTGTTGACAATCGTCTCGTATTCGTTGTTGGCACGGTTATCGGGAATGTTGCCCGAAGAGCTCCATATAGAATTGCTGATATGTGAAGGCTCGCCAAGGTCGGCCAGTGCGATGATGTTTCTGTTGTTCTCTGTGCTGGCGCTCTTATTGGTAACCCAAATCTCTACACGCTTGATGGTTATACCGCTACCTATGGTAGGCAGGGTCTTCATGTTATCGTCGTAGCGCTCGCGGAAGAAGTGGGAGAGGAAGAAGTGCCGGTTTTCCTCGTAATTGGTGGCACTGAACTCAAAAGGTGTAGTCTGTTTGCCGCCCTTGCTGGTAGCACTGGCGCTGGCACTCTTCTTCTGACTTATAACAGTCTGCAGTTTTAATTTTCCGAACTGGACATCGGTACGCAAACCAAAGAGGCTGCTCACACCGGGAACCAGATTCATGTTGCTGGGGAAGGATACGTTACCGGCTTCGATGAGCTTGATGATTTCATCTTCCTTGCCATCGTACTTCAGCTTCATCATCTGAGAGTCAAAGTCGAATGTTGCTTCGGTATTGTAGTTCAGGTTCATATTGACCTTGTCTCCCACCTTACCGTTCAGGCTAAGATTGATTTTCTGGTCGAAATCAAAACCTACTGTTTTACGACGTGAAGCAGCCAAAGCAGGATTGTTGACCTTCTTGGAGTTGATACCCAGTTTCAGTTCGGCACTTCCCTGTGTTTTAATCTGTACACCACCCGGACCGAATATCTTTTCTGCAGGTCCCAGGTCGAAATGCATATCCGTAAAGTCGAATTTGTTCTTGCCTTCCGATTCAAAGGCATCGGCATTCTTCTTGCGCCAGTATGCTTGCATACTGTTCTTCAGCGACCACTTCTGGTATTCCTCGGGTGACATCAATAAGGGGGCGTTCAGGTAACTTGTAGCCTGACCGAGTGTCATGGTAGGAGAGGTGGTCTTGCTGGCGGAAGCATTGTTGGTGGTTGCTGTCCCTTTTCCGGAAGTCAATTTGTCTAAGGTGGTTCCGACGGTATAGGTGTTATCTTTCTCGTCGTAGATAACATCCGTCTTCAGGTTATCGGGTTCCTTAAGGTCGGCTGTCTTGGTTTTAAGATTATCCTGATCTTCTGCTCCTGTCTTGCGTACGCTAAACCTGGGTTTGCGCTTCTGGACAGAGTCAGCAGGAGTCTGGGCAAACATATTTATGCTTACCAAAACAAGTAGGACTGATATGAAATTTCGCGCGCTCACGTTATACATATAACGTATAGGTATATCGATTTATTATTCCGAGGAAGGTTTTTCTTGCTCTTTTTCTCCTTTTTTCGGAAAAAACACCTAACTTTGCCCCAATAATAATTGAGAGTTGAGAATTGAAAATTGAAAATTAAAAATGATAGAATATCTGAAAGGAACACTTGCCGATCTTACTCCTGCTCTGGCAGTTATTGACTGCAACGGGGTTGGGTATGGTGTGAACATAAGTCTTAACACCTTTTCCGGCATTCAGGGAAAGGAAAGTGTAAAATTGTGGATAACAGAATCCATCAGGGAAGATGCTTACCAGCTGTGGGGCTTCTCCACGCGGGTAGAGCGTGAATTGTTCCTGCTCCTTACCAGCGTCAGCGGCATCGGTGCTGCTATGGCTCGCATGATTCTGTCCGCTATGACACCAGTTGAACTCTGTAACATCATCAGTGACGGCAATGACAAGATGCTGAAGCAGGTTAAGGGAATTGGTCCTAAGGCCGCTCAACGTATTATAGTAGATTTGAAAGATAAAATCGGAGCCTTGGGTGTTGATGCTGCTGCTGGCGGCGGCTCAATGCAAAATGCCCAGTCTTCGATGATTAATAAAGAGGTACAGGAAGAAGCCGTTTCTGCCCTTACCATGTTGGGCTTCAGTCCCGCTCCTACCCATAAAGTTGTCCAGCAAATTCTTAAGGACGAACCTGATGCACCAGTCGAGAAGGTTATCAAGTTGGCACTAAAGATGCTGTAGCCATGAAAGAACTTTTGGAGATAGCCAAGCAAGCTGCCTTGGAAGCGGGAGCGGAGATAATGAAGATATATACCGACCCCACTCAGGATTTCGGCGTAGAAAAAAAATCCGACAACAGTCCTCTTACCTTGGCAGATAAAGCAGCGCATCTGTGTATCCTGCGTTATTTGGATGAAACGGGCATCCCCATTCTAAGTGAGGAGGGACAGCATCTCCCTTTTGAGGAGCGTAAGGAATGGAATCGTATGTGGGTGGTTGACCCCCTTGACGGCACAAAGGAATTTATCAAAAAGAACGGAGAGTTTACTGTCAATATAGCTCTTGTAGAGAACGGTACTCCAGTTTTAGGCGTCATCTACATCCCTGTTACCGATATATTATATTATGGTATAGTAGGAGAGGGAGCATGGAAGGAGACCCCCTCTAACTCCCCCTCTATGGGGAGAACAAAAGAAAACCTCCCCATAGACGGGAAGGTCGGGAGAGGGTCTTTTGTTGTCGTAGTCAGTCGCAGCCACATGTCGCCAGAGACTGAAGAATATATCAGCCAACTACGAAAAAATCACGATAAAATTCAACTTATCAGCAGCGGCAGCAGTATCAAGATCTGTCTGGTGGCAGAAGGTACAGCCGATTCTTATCCCCGCTTTGCTCCCACTATGGAGTGGGACACCGCAGCTGGTGATGCCATAGCCCGTGCTGCAGGCAGACAGGTTGTGAACATACAGACAAGTCAGCCCCTCCTTTATAATAAGGAGGACCTTCATAATCCCTGGTTTCTGGTAGAATAGGTCTTCTACTTCGTAGCGTAGCAGACACCACGGAAGTAACCTACGCTTTCGGCAATTCCCATGAAGGGGTTACTCATGTCTTTCTCGTATTCCAGACTTACGCTACCTGTGTAGTTGTATTTGCGAAGAAGTTTTACAAACAGGGGGAAATCGATGCGTCCACGGCCAACTTCTACACTCTTGTCTGCCTTGGTGGTTCCTGTGACATCTTTCATGTGTATGTCGAAGACGCGGGTGTGGTATTTCTTGAGGTCGGAAAGGGAATCGCTGCCGTATCGAAGATTATGTCCGATATCCAGGCACATTCCCATGCGGGCATCGCGATTCTTTACGTTGTTCCAGATGTCCTCGGCATTCGGATACATGGGCATATCGGGGCCATGCAGATGGATGGCTAACCTGATGTCGTACTGCTTGACTTTTTGTTCCATATAATCTAAAAGCTCGTAGTTGGGAACGCCGACAAGTACTTTTACTCCTACACGTTGTGCATAAGCAAAGGCGCGGTCCACTTCGGCTTCGCTTTTCATATAGATGGGTCCTACGCCGTAGCCAATAACACCGTATTCGGCCAGTTTCTGGTGGAAGGCTGCAATCTGCTCGTCGGTACTGTCGAGGGGAAGATGGAAATCCTTGATACAGAGGTAGTGAACATCCAGTTGTTTCATGGTCTCGAGGGTTTTCTGGAGGTCGAATTTATGGAATGTCCAGCCTGCCATTCCCAGATGGAACGGATCCTGGCTATGAGGCGTTTTCAGGGTAGAGTTCTTCTTGATAGTTTCGGCTGCTTCAACCTTGGTTCCTGTACCAAGAAATGCAATGGCGGCAGCACTGACCATGCCGGTTCTGATAAATGCTCTTCTTTTCATTTTGGTTTGCGGTTTACGGTTTATGGTTTGCGGTTTACGGTTTATGGTTTACAGTTTACGGTTTACGGTTTAAATTGGAAATAGATACCCCTATATGTTGGCTATTTGAGGACAAAAATAACATTTATTTTTGGAATGCGAAAAAATATCCTTGCATATTTGAAACAGAATCAGTATCTTTGCTATAGAAAACGCATTATTTACATGTTTTATGAATAGTAATAAGACGTATGTGGCTTTTGACACTGTCGGGGTTGCTGACCACGTAAACAGTAATCTTTCCTCTTTCCGTCAGATCCGTGAATGGGAAAGGCAGAATCCTGACAGATTTCATTTCCTGAACATGGAGGAGATAGAGTTCCTGTCGGAACATGAAGATTGGGTTGACAGTACACTGAAGAACCGTTTCCTTCATTTGATGGAATCTGCGGACAACTTATTGGTTCTTTCCAGCTCCAGGATGAATGTGGAAAGTCCGATGCTGAACTGGCAGATTAGTCGTGCTGTTAACCGTTTCCGCCTACCTGTGATAGTGGCATATGTAGGACTGGACAGAGTGGATGATAATACCATAAAGAAGGAATGGGACCATCTCCCTAATAAGATTAGAAAGTATATTGGTCGTGACAGCGCCAATATGGCTCATATTCCTTTAACAAGGGATAAATTGGAACGCGCCTTGGGTTACTTCTCGGCAAGAAAAGAACTGTATTCATGGAATTCAACCACAATATTCTGACGTATGAGAAAGGTTGCTAATTATATTAAGAGCATTGAGATAGAATCGCTCTGGAACGGAAAGAAACATGTGAAGTGGGAACTGAGTCCTACCGTGAACATTTTGAGCGGTATAAACGGTGTGGGCAAGAGTACCATCCTGAACAGAGTTGTCATGCATTTGTTGAATATAGATAAATTAGACAGGCAAGCAGACGGTGTTAAGCTTACTTTTGATACGGAAGGGGCACATTGCGTGGACTTCGACGTTATCCGTTCCTTTGACCGCCCTGCATTGACTGGAGAAATCCTGAATAAGGTTACGGATACCCAAATGCAGACGGAGTTGGATTTCCATCTGTACATTTTACAACGCCGCTATCTGGATTTTCAGGTTAGCCTGAGTAACCGTATGGTGGAACTTTTTACTTCGCAGGACCCTAATGCGCAGGAAAAAGCCCAACAACTGGCTCAAGAGAAAACGCATTTCCAGGATTTGGTGGACAGCCTGTTCCGTGATACGGGGAAGACCATTGAACGAGAGAAGAACGAGTTGTCCTTCGCCTCCTTTGGTGAGTCCATCTCGCCTTATAAACTCTCAAGCGGTGAGAAACAGATGCTGATTATCCTACTCTCTGTACTTGTTCAGAACAAACGTCATTATACATTGTTTATGGATGAGCCTGAGATTAGTCTGCATATAGAATGGCAGCAGCAGTTGATATCTTTGATACGCGACTTGAACCCCAATACTCAGATTATTCTTACAACGCATAGTCCTGCCGTTATTATGAACGGTTGGGCGGACTGCGTAACGGATGTTGAGGATATTGTATCTTAGAGAGCAGAAATATGGGAAAACGCTTGCAGGAAAACCTTACCTCTCAGTATATAGCATCAGCCAATAAACTGAGACCTAAGAATGCTCGCCAGAGAATTGTCGCATACGTGGAGAGTTATGACGACATCTTCTTCTGGCGTTCTGTCTTGCAGGATTTTGAGACGGATAAATATTTCTTCGAAGTGATGCTTCCCAGCAGGACAACCTTAGGGAAGGGAAAGAGAACCGTCTTGATGAACCAATTGGGGAAAGGACTGGGGCAGTACATGATTGCTTGCGTCGATGCCGACTATGACTGGTTGTTGCAAGGCAATACAGAAGTCAGCAAATATATCTGCGAGAATCCTTATGTCATGCACACCTATGTCTATGCCATAGAGAATTACCAGTGCTATGCGCCCAGCCTTCATTCGACATGTGTGATGAGCACACTGAACGATCGCCCCTTGGTAGATTTCGAACAGTTCTTTGCAGACTATAGCCTTATTATATGGCCTCTTTTTGTATGGAATATATGGGCATACCGATACGGTCATTATAAGGAGTTTTCCATGAGCAACTTCTGCGATATCGTTTCGTTCCATGATATCAATCCCCGTAATGTAGAACCTACGTTGGATAAGGTACGCCGGCGGGTCAATAAGTGTATCGGCTGGCTGCAACGTACTTTCCCTGATGGGCACAAGACCTATCCTGAGGTAAAAGTCGCATTAGAGCGTATGGGCATCAAGCCGGAGAATACCTATTTATATATGCATGGGCACACGCTTTTCGAGAATGTGGTGATGACACTGCTGACACCCGTTTGTAATATCTTGCGCAGGGAACGGGAAAGGGAAATTAACGAACTGGCTGTTCACGAAACACAAAAACAGAACGAACTGTCAAGTTACAGGCATAGTCAAATGCCCGTGGATGCTATGTTGAAAAAATCTATTGGGTTCAAAAACAGTCCTCAGTATCAGTTGCTGAAAGAAGATTTGATGCGACTGATGGCAGATGTCGGCTTAGAAAAGTAACGGTCTATCTTCTTTATTAAACCACTTTTACAGAAAAGCACAACGGTATCGCCTGGCATAATCTGTGTGTTTCCGTAGATGGGTCTGCCTATGCCGTCACGAACCAGACCTCCCAAGGTGACACCGGCAGGCAGACGTAAATCCTTGACTTCCGTCTTTGTTATAAGGCTCTCTTCGTTGGCAAGGAATTCTGCAACATCTGCATTGGCTATGGTAAGGCATTTTACGTTAGCCACATCGGTATCCAGCATCATCTGATAGATATGACTGGCTGCTATCATCTTTTTGTTGATGATAGTACCGATATCTAATTTCTCAGCCATGGATACATAGTCCATGTTTTCTACCAGTGCAACGGTTTTCCGGACTCCCATACGCTTGGCTGCCAGGCAAGCCAATATGTTGGTTTCTGTTTCCGGTGTAAGTGCGGCAAATGCCTGCACCTCCTTCAGACCCTCATCCAGTAGAAGGCTGGTGTCGCGTCCGTCTCCTTGTATAATACGTATATCGCTATCGTCAAGTATCTCGTTCAGCTGCATGCAGCGTTCCTCGTTCTGTTCAATGATTTTCAGTGAGTAATAATCGGGCATTCCTTCTGCTACGTGAACGGTGGTTCTTCCGCCTCCCATTATCATCACGTCTTTTACATCTGCATAATCTTCTTTCCCCACAATCTCGCGGATGTACTGAATATGTTTTTTTGTGGTCATGAAATAGGCGATATCACCAACTTGCAGCATATCATTACCGCCAGGGATAATGGTATCGTCGCCGCGTTTGATAGCAACCACATGATAGGGTGTGTCGTGATTACAAAGATCCCTGAGCTTTATGTTGATAACATGAGCTGTTTCGCGAAGCTTAATTCCCAACATGACTAATGCACCTTCATGCACTTCCCAATACTGTCTGACCCACGAGCGTTTCAAACCATCCAGAATTTCCTTTGCAGCAAGGGCTTCGGGGTAGATGATAGAGTCGATACCCATGTTCTGGAAAAGATCTTTGTAATGCGGACGTGTATATTCTGCATTGTCAACGCGTGCTACAGTCTTGGCGGCTCCTAAAGCATGAGCCAGCATACAACATGTGATGTTGCGAGTTTCCTCGGGTGTGACAGCAATGACAAGGTCGGCTTTTGGAACACCAGCTTCTTTTAGTCCGCTGATACTGGTAGGAGAGACGTTCAGTGTCATCAAATCATAATCGCCTGTCTGGGTAAGGCGAGCAGTCTTTTCAGGGTTCTCGTCGATGAGTATGATGTCTTGGTCTTCACGGGAGAGTAACTCAGCTAAATGCGTTCCGACGGCGCCAGCACCGCATATTACTATCTTCATAAAATGGCCTTCTTTATTGATTCAACATCTAATCCTACGATCTGATAGAGTTCTTCGGGTGTTCCGTGCTCTACGAAATGGTCGGGGAGTCCCAGCCTGATGATGTCCGGGTGCAGATTATGGTCTGCCATATATTCCAGAACAGCAGAGCCAAGTCCTCCGTTCCTCACTCCGTCCTCTATGGTAATGATGCGACAGAAATGTGCTCCTACATAAGATAGAATCTCCTCGTCTATGGGTCTTAAGAACCTCATATCGTAATGTGCTATGCTGATGTCCTGCGAAGCCAGTTCTTTGATGGCTTGCGTGACATTGTTGCCGATGGGACCCAGACTTAACACAGCCACATCTGTTCCTTCCTTTAGACATCTGCCTTTTCCTACTGGTACCTCCTGCATCGGGCATCTCCAATCTTCCAAAACACCTCTGCCACGAGGGTAACGAATGACAAAAGGCCCCTTGTCCGGCAATTGAGCTGTGTACATGAGATGACGTAACTCATGCTCGTTCATTGGTGAAGAGATCGTCATGTTGGGAATAGGACGCAGGGCAGCCAAATCAAATGCTCCATGATGTGTCGGGCCGTCTTGTCCTACCAATCCTGCGCGATCGAAACAGAAAACGACGTTCTGTCTGTTGAGCGCCACATCATGAATGATATTATCAAAGGCACGCTGTGAAAAACTGGAGTAGATGTTACAGAACGGAAGCATTCCTTCCTTTGCCAATCCACCAGAGAAGGTTACGGCGTGTCCCTCAGCAATACCAACGTCAAAGGTGCGATCTGGCATCTCATCCATCATAATGGTCATGCTGCATCCCGTCGCCATAGCGGGAGTGACACCGACAATTCTTTTGTTTTCCTTAGCCAGTTCCAAGAGTGTATGTCCAAAGACATCCTGATATCTTGGGGGAAGGTTCTGCGTGTCGGATTTTATGCGTTCTCCTGTTTCGGGGTCGTATCTTCCTGGTGCATGGAAAACAACAGGGTTTTCCTCAGCTGCCTGAAATCCTTTTCCTTTTATGGTATGAATGTGTAGCAACTTTGGTCCCTTCATGTCCTTGATCTGACGCAGGGTTGCTACCAGTTCTATCACATTATGTCCGTCGCTGGGGCCGAAATAGCGAATATTCATACCATCGAAGATATTCTGCTGGTTGGTCAGCAGGGATTTCAGGGAGTTGTTGAACCTGATAATCTTCTGCCTGCGGCTTTCGTTAAGGATTCCCCATTTAAACAGGTGCTGGGATGTTCTGAATCGAAGATAATTATAGAGCTTACTGGTATGCAATTGGTGCAGATAGTGCTTCATTCCACCCACACTATGGTCTATGCTCATATTGTTGTCGTTCAGGATAATCAGCAGATTGTTGATTGTGCTGGACACGTTGTTTAGTCCTTCGTAAGCTAATCCTCCGCTCATGCTGCCGTCACCAATAACAGCAACTACCTGTCTGTCTGTCTCTCCTTTCTCTTGCGCAGCGACAGCCATTCCTAATGCTGCTGATATGCTATTGGAGGCGTGTCCGCAGGAAAATGTATCATATTCACTTTCCTGTGGAGAAGGGAAGGGACGCAGGCCGTGTAGTTTTCTATATGTGTTGAATAGGTCCTTGCGGCCAGTAAGAATCTTATGGCCGGCAGCCTGATGGCCCACATCCCAAACTATACGGTCGTATGGTGTGTTAAACACATAGTGCAGCGCAACGGTAAGTTCTACGACACCCAGACTGCTGGCAAAATGACCTGGATTGTCAGCCAAATCCTGTATGATGGTCTGCCTGAGTTCTTCGCAGACATCAGGAAGTTCTGATATAGGCAATTGCCTCAAGTCAGAAGGGAAATATATGTTTGTCAGGAGTTCTTTGGACTCTTTTTCCACAATTATTCATTTTTTGATAATGCAAAATTACATATTTTCGATGAAGTTCCGTAATTTTGTACAAGAAAAATTATAATCTTTGGTCAATGATTAACCAAGAGCATCTTTTTAGGACGAAGATTGACCTGCCCAGATGGGATAAACCGATGTCTGTTTCCGACCATGTGGTTTTCCTTGGTTCATGTTTTGCTCAATACATGGGAGAGCGCTTTCAGAGTTACGGCTTGCATGCCCTCTGTAACCCTTTAGGTGTTTTATATAATCCCGAGAGTATCCGGCTACAGCTTCGTGCTGCTCTGCATATGAAACAGATGGACTTACCGTTGTTCCTTCTTGAAGATGAATGGCGATGCTGGTGGGCAGGGACCCAGATATATGGATGTTCCGAGCAGGAATGCAGGGATGTGGTGGAAGGAGCGTTACAAATGTTACGTCTCTCTATCCTTTCGGCCGACTGCCTTTTTGTTACCTTAGGTACCAATGTTTGCTATCAGCTGAAAGCCAACGGTCTGGTGGTGGCCAACTGCCATAAAGCACCTGGTAAACTCTTCAGCGAGGAATGGATGTCGCTCCTGGACTGTATAAAATCTCTGATGGCTTTGGTTGATGATGTGCATGAGCAGAATCCTAATCTGAAGATAGTCTTTACCATCAGTCCTTTCAGATATGCCAAATATGGGTATCATGGTAATCAGTTGGCAAAATCAACGCTGATGCTTGCCGTTGAGGAGGTACGTAAGACTTATCCCGATTTAGTATGCTATTTCCCTGCCTATGAGATTATGATGGACGAGTTGCGCGACTACAGATTCTATACCGAGGATATGCTTCACCCTTCAGGTGTGGCTGTTGACTATATCTGGGACTGCTTGGTGAAAACGGCAATGAGCGATACGATGCAAAAGTATATGCAAGAATATGCTCCCATCCGCAGTGGATTTAATCATACGCCCAATCAGCCAGATTCGGCAGGTTATAAGATGTTCAGGGAATCATTGGAAGAGAAAGCAAGAATGCTAAAGAAAAAATATAACTTTGAATAGTATATATAAATAATGTACACGATATCAGAAATCTCTATATTAATTGGTGCTCACAGGATAGGAACTTATGAGCAGCAGATTGATTGGCTGCTGACGGATAGTCGTAGTCTGTGTTTTCCTGAGAGCACGCTTTTCTTTGCTATCCGAACGGGGAAAGGCGACGGACATGCTTATGTTCGGGATTTGTACGATAGGGGAGTGAGGGCTTTTGTTGTAGAGAAAGTTCCGGAAGGTAATTTTCCCGATGCCAATTTCCTGCTTGTTCCTAACACATTGCAGGCTTTGCAAAGATTAGCCGAACGTCATAGAGACTCATTCTCCATCCCTATTTTGGGTATTACCGGAAGCAACGGAAAGACCGTTGTCAAGGAATGGCTATACCAGATGCTGTCGCCTGATTTTACTGTTACGCGTAGTCCCCGTAGCTACAATTCGCAAGTCGGCGTACCCCTCTCTATTTGGGGGCTTTGGGAGAAAAGCCAGATAGGTATCTTCGAGGCTGCTATTTCTCAGCCGGGCGAGATGGCTAGTCTTCAGCGTATCATACAGCCTTCATTGGGAATCTTCACCTGTTTGGGTGCTGCCCATCAGGAGAATTTTGAGTCAATGGAGCAGAAGTGCTTAGAGAAATTGCAACTCTTCAAGGATGCAGAAGCCCTTATATATCCCGCGGACGACGAGACAGTCGCCCGATGCATCCGGCAGTTGAACCTAAAGTGCAAGCTCATCCCTTGGCACGGCACAGGCAATGTCATTGATGATAACAAAGCTGTCTGCCGTGTGGTATGCCAGTATATGGGTATGAGTAACGATGTTATAGAAACACGCCTGAAAACGCTGGAACCTGTAGCTATGCGATTGGAGGTAAAGGCCGGCATCCGCGAATGTACACTTATTAACGACTCCTATAACAGTGACCTGAATAGTTTGGATATTGCCCTGCATTTTATGAATCGCCGTCCGGAACGTGAAGGTAAGACCAAGACGCTTATCTTGAGCGATATTCAGCAGAGTGGTGTCCCACCTATGATGTTCTACACCCACCTGTCTCAGATGCTCGAGCAGCAAGGCGTTGATCAACTGGTGGCCATAGGTCCTGTGATATCTGCCCACGCCCATTGTTTTAAGGACCTTCAGGCACGTTGCACATTCTTCCCTGATACCCAGTCTTTTCTGCAGAGTCCTCTCCTTGGCTCTCTGCGAAACCAGCTGATTCTGATAAAGGGTGCCCGCTCGTTCTGTTTCGAGCAGATATCGGATCTGTTGGAACTGAAGATGCACGAGACCATCTTAGAGGTAAACCTCAGCGCTATAGAGCGGAATCTGAACTACTATCGCTCTTTCCTGAAACCTGAAACAAAAATGGTTTGTATGGTAAAGGCTGACGCCTACGGAGCTGGTGCTGTAGAAGTCGCTAAGATTCTGCAGGATCACAGGGTGGACTATCTGGCTGTTGCCGTTGCTGACGAAGGTGTCGCACTTCGCAATGCCGGCATCACCGCAAACATTATGATTATGAACCCCGAAATGAGCACCTTCCGAACGCTCTTCCAGTATAATTTGGAGCCTGAGGTATACAGCTTCCGCCTGTTAGATGCTCTCGTTCATGCAGCCAAGCAAGAGTGTATCACCAATTTCCCCATACATATTAAATTGGATACGGGTATGCATCGTATGGGGTTCGACCCACTGAAGGATATGCCCACTCTTATAGACCGACTGAAACAGCAGAACGCTGTCATCCCACGCTCTGTTTTCTCACACTTCGTGGGAAGCGACTGCGACGATTTCGACAGTTTCTCTGCTCATCAGTACGACCTCTTCTTGAAGGGAAGTCAGCAGCTACAGGCTGCCTTCCATCACCAGATTCTACGTCATATGTGCAATAGCGCAGGTATAGAGCATTTCCCCGAGCGGCAGATGGAGATGGTGCGATTGGGGCTGGGTCTTTATGGTATAAACAGTCGCAACAACCAACTGATAAACAATGTGTGCACATTGCGTACTACCATTCTCCAGATTCACGATGTGCCCGCAGGTGATAGTGTAGGCTATAGTCGTCGCACCTTTGTGGATCGTGACAGCCGTATTGCCAGTATTCCCATTGGCTATGCCGATGGATTAGACCGCCTGTTGGGTCGAGGCAACGGCTATTGTCTGGTAAACGGACAGAAAGCCCGCTACGTAGGAAACATCTGTATGGATGTCTGCATGATTGACGTAACAGATATTCCTTGTCAGGAGGGCGATTCTGTGCTCATCTTTGGTGAGGAACTTTCTCCTTCCGTTCTGGCAGAGATAATAGATACTATTCCTTACGAGATACTGACGGGTATCAGTCCCAGAGTTAAACGCGTTTATTACCAGGAATAGCAGTTGATGCTTACCCTTTATATAAAAGAAAGAGCACTCGGATTCGAGCGCTCTTTCCTGTTTTATTACCAGATGTCCTCTGGAGTATTCGGGTTATCGTAAATCTCCTTGGGGCACCATTCTATGTAGTCAAGGAACAACTGCTTGTTAGGATTATCCTGCACACTCTTGAAACGCAGATAGTAAACCCTATCCGAATCAATATGCGTGCGGAGCAGAATTCGGCGGGTAGTCTTAGCCAGAGAACGGCCCGTCTGGTTGCCACCGGGGATTTCCGTAAAGTATTCGGGGCCTTTCATGAAACCATTGTTACGCATCTGCTTGTCCACCTCAGCATTATAGTCATCGTCGTCTCTGTCCACTTCCCATTTCAGCAACGGGTCGTTACCTCCCAATCCCATGTTGACGGGGATGCCGGCAGGGTAGAGGGCATCTTTGTCCTCTCCGAAATAAACCTGGCAAATGCCTCGCCAAGGACTTTCGGTAGATACACCCATTCTTATTTCGTAGGTTCCGGAAATGGGTACAGGAGGCAGACGCAATGTAACGTCATACATACCCTCGCATAGCATTTCGTCAGCCTGATAGTTGGGCCAGTCCTGATTGATACCGTTCAGCAGGTAGAATATCATATCCTTGGTGTTGACGTTAATGTCGTTGAAGTACTGATAAATCTCGTCTGCAGGGAACGAGTAGCGATAGAAATAGCTCATGCATCGCAAGTCGTTGCTAATCATCTCAGGAGCAAATTCCCATACATCATAGCGCAAACGTGAGCGCATCAGTTCCTTACGTGTGTGGTTGTCGTAGGCCAGTACCTTGTCTATCGGGTAGATGATAGAGTTCATCAACTTCACCATTTTGGAGTCGGCATCGGTCTGAATGTAAATACCTTCGTTCTCCATCGTGCAAGACAACTCGTGGTAGGTACCTCTGCGTCCATTGTCCAGTTCGGGGAAACGGTTCAGGTAAACACCCTTACTCTCGGCACTCTCCCAAGTGCGGAGCAGACGGCGTTTTCCCATCGTTACATAATGGTTCCAGACGGGAATGGTGGGAGCCTTGTTACGACCCTTGGGGTTAAAGCCTTTCTCGTTGTAATGCAGCACCAGCTTATCCACCGGCAGACGGCAGGGAAGCAAGTGATAGGTCACAAACTGGTTCAGCAGGTTGTTCTCGTTCTCGTAATTCTCATCATTAATAGCATCGGGATAGAAACCTTGTGCTGCTACCCATTCCTTTACATCTTCGACGGTGATCTGCAACAAATCTTTCTTCAGGGTCTTAACCCAGAAGTCATCTGTCTCTGCAAAGAGGGTAAAGCCGTATTTACGGTATGGCTGTGGTGGAACATACACGCTAAGGTTAGGCCACCAGCTGTCGGTAATGGCACCGATCTTTACCAGTTTCTCGTATTCGTAGTCCTTAACGGCTGATAGGGTGTCAATTAGTCCACAGGCCTCCACCAGTTTTGCCATTACAAAGAATCCGCAGTCGGGCAATGTGGCATAAAGGTGCAAGGTGCTTCCCAGTGTTTCGCTTGTGGGATTAATGGCATAACCAACTTCGTGGATAAAGCCGTTAAGACATTCTATGTCTCTGTTTCTGATAGAAATGGGGCATTTGCCGTCAATCCAACAAGAATCCGGGTCGTTTTTGGCATAGATAATACTGATTTTACAATCCGCCATGGTGTTCAGGGAGAACTCCTCGTTATTGTCAGGGAACTCGCTTACGGTAAACATCTTGCGTTCTGCATCTTTACCATCAATCAAACTATTCATCACTATCACGTAGCGGATAGAGTCGAGAAGTCGCTCGTTGGGGAAAGCATCCCAACTTGGTTCTGGAATAACACCTTTGATACAAAGGGTGTCCAGATAAAGTTGAATGGCGGCGTTGGTGGGTGCAAAACAAGTGTAGGCACCATAGGCCGTTAATAACTGATAGACAGAGGTTTCCGAGACATCGCTCACCTTCTGTTCTTTGCATAAGCGAACATACTCACTGAATTGCTCATGATCTGTGAGGTAGCTTCCAATGGTACGCTCCTTAAACACATAGCGGGCCGAGGTGTCAATCTCCTCGGTACAGCTGATGGCTAAAACAGCTACCAGTAATGGGATGGAAATTAGGTTAAAAACTTTGAATTTCATTATATAATGTTGTTAATTATACTGCAAAAATACACATTTTTTTAATTAATGTCCTACTTTTGGGCTATTTTCTTTACAATTATAGTTCCATTACCGAAGATTTGCTTACAAATGCATATTCCTTTGGTAGGACCAGCCAGTTTTTGACCGTCCACACTATAGTATTCTGTGCTTACGAGTTGGCCTGCTATATCGGGGGTCAACAGTTGTACTTTATCTATGATTTCCTGTTCTTGCTCTATTCTGCCGTTTTCGTTGCCCAGGTCGGCTATGGTAAAGCTGTCGTAGGTACTTAGCACATTGCTCTTGTTGATGGTGGGAATATTCATCAGATAGGACAGGTTACCTCCGTCTGGGTATCTGCCATACGATTGCTTGTCACCTTGGGCATTATAACAGAGAACGTCAGTCCAACTTCCATCCTCAGCCTGAATGATAACAGTAGCTCCCTCCGTATTCTCCAGTTTGAAGGGTGCATGCAGCTGACTTCCTTGTTCTCGTTTGGAAGCCCAGATAATCAGGGTTTCATGAGCTGGAATAATGGTGGAAATGCCGTTCCCGCCAACAATCTGGTACTTGGCCGGATTTTCGGCGTCATCGCTCAGATACATGCCGGCAATATCTATATCCTGGTGGGTTGTGTTGTAAAGTTCTATCCAGTCGTCTTTCTTAGCGTATTCATTGGCATAGATGCTGTTGTTGGCGCTCACCTCGTTGATACGGATAGGCGAAGCTCCTGCGGCAGCATATTTTACGGGATTGCTGATGGGTTCGAACAGAGCGGTGTAGGAGTCGTCCGCATCTTCCGTGAGTGTCAGCTGGTTGGTTCGTATGCATGTACTCTCATTTACCCATCCTGTGAATCTGTACCCGGCAGGTGCCGTTGCCGTGAGTGTCACAGGAGCAAAGAGTGTGCCGTCGAAGCTGTTACCGGGGACAGGCAGATTGTCCACCATAAGTGAAGCCTGCGGAATATTAGCCTTGAAGCTCACCTTCATACCGGCTCCCAAGCCATAGTTGAGGCGGAGGGCATTGATACGTGCCTCTCTGCTGGAATTGCTGGTCATATTACCTATTTGCTCATTATAAGAAGTCCAAGGCTGTTTGCCCTCAAAGGCAAGTGCAGGCTCCACCAATTTGCAAATACTGTCGCCTATGGTGTTGCATCTTTCTGGAGTGAAGACGCTACCGCCCAACAGGCAGTAAGCATTCACAAACTGACGCTGGAACTGCGGGTTTTTCTTCATGCCGTTGTATATCTGCAGCAGTTCATTGCTGTTATTGTTGTTGATGAGGCTCACACCGTTGTTGTTGCTCCATCCCCAATCCTGATCGTGCAGCACAAGGTGGAACTTCCCGTCGGGCAGACTGCGATAGCCTTTCACATTGTTATGGTTACAGATCCAGTCGGAGCAGCCAATATAGGAGATGGCGGCAAAGAAGTTTATCACCTCGTCCATATCCACTTTTTGCCGTATTTCGTTATAGACCTCATCGTCAGCCGCTCTTTTACTTAGGCTAAGCCACTTGCTGAAGGCATCTTTCGTTCCTGCTTTCTGGAAGTAGCCGTTGCTGTACTCGAAGGCGTCCATCTCGTCATCGTCATAGCCATAGTTGGCGGTGCCGTTGTAGCGGTTATTGGGCTCTCTGAGGTTCAGCATACCAATATATTCTCCGTTAAAGAAAACGTGTACGGGCTGATAATCCTGTGCATCGATATAGAATCCGTTGCTGATGAGCACCTGCTGCGTGATGGCGTCTCTTACTCTGCCGTGAGCGTGCGAGTTGTTATCGTTTCCGCCGTTACGGATTTGCAGCTGTTTGTATTTATTATAAGGTTTATAACGGAAGAACGGATAGTCGAAGCTGGTGGTACCTTCGTATAGCCTGCTGGCTTTCAGCTTGAAGGAAGAAGGTGCATAATGACGGCTCCAACCACCGCTGATGATAAACTCAGCCTCCTGATTGATTACCATCTTCCCTTCCGGCGTAATGTATTCAAAGTTCACAGGGCGTTCCCAGTCCATATTGATATTCGAATTACCGTGATTTCTGCCGCTCACCCCGTTGGTACCGTCAACGTAAACGCCAATCATATCGTCATACAGATTATCCGGATTGGTGGTGATGGCAAGAACGGGCAAATAGTAATCCTCGTCTTTATAAATATAGGAACGAGTGATAACCTGACTGGGCAGATAACCCTTTTGGAAGAGTCTGAGTCTTAGGCTGGTGGTCTCTGATATGTGGAAGATGCCGTCCTTGCTTACCATACCGTTCTGGAGGGTTGGGGTAGTGCCGTCTGTTGTATATCTGAGCGTTGCACCGGCAGGTATATCCACTCTTACATCAAACGGATTGGTGAACAGGTGCGAATCGGTATCTACCTCGGGAGCATTCAGGCGGAACTCCGCAAACGTCTCGGCATTGTTCGCTTCTTCTGGTGTAGGGTCGCCGTTGTAGCCCCATTCGTTATCCGTCAGATTTGTCCTTGCCCACGAGCATCGTGCAATAGCTGTTGGGTATTGTATGGTAAGGAAGGGCTTGCGTCCGTCTTCGCTCAGGAATATCTCACCGCCTTCGATGTTCAGCTTAAATGGTACCTGCTTGGTGGCCTGGTCCCCAAATGTTCCGTCTGCTGCGTTGTGGTCAAAGAAGATACATTTGTAACCATTGGGTTCTATTATGCCTAAATCGGGCAACATAAACTTCTTCAGATCGTTGGCATCGTCGCTGATGTAGAGGTAACGCAGGGAAATGCGCTTATCCGACTTGTTGTAAAGTTCCACCCATCCGCCGTAGTTCCAGGAATAGTCGATGGTCTGGTCTATGTTGGCCACATTTACTTCTGTTGCTATCAGCGAGGTGGGTATATCCGCCTCGATATCTCCTTCGTCGTATGTATCCTCTGCGATACTCATGCCCACATCATAGAAGTGACCTCCCCAGTTTTGCTGGATGTAGGTGGCTATCACATTTCTGCCCACTTTCAGGTAGCGTGCAGGAATCTCTATCGTTATGGGGTTCTTGCCGTCGGTCCAGTTTGTTTGACTATCTATCAGGTGGCCGTTCACATAGATAGAGTAAGCATCATCATGACATACCTTTATATAATAGGCGGTGGTGTTTTTCACCTCATCCAGATTAAAGTCACGCCTGATCCAGTAGTTCGTGTTGTCACCTCCCTGCCAGATGGTCTTCACTTCATTCATGTAACCTTTGTTGCCGATAGGCATTTCTGCTTCTGCCCACATACTATCGTCAAAGTCGGCATCCGTCCAACTGAGTGTCTCCACGCGTCCGTCAATCTGCATGTCTTTTATGCGCGTCCATGAATCCTCATCGCGGTAGTAGCAGTAGTTATAATACGATGTGCCCACCCACAGCTCCTTTTGTTCTGTCTCGTCGTATAGCTTGATGCCAGAAAGGCTGATAGTCGTATTCTCTTCTTCTGTGCTTATGTTCAAAGCCAGTTTCATATCCCCGATGTCTGTACCTTTCAGACCGTTGCGACTTATCTTAAGATTTCTTCCTCCCTCAAGCGTCAGGGACATAGAATAGAACTCATTCTTGTCATCCTCGTTTTCCGTAAGTTGCAGTTGCACCGATGCACGCTTGTCAGCCCGCAGCACCGCCTGAAACTTGTAAGTGTGGCCCTCCTGGATAGTTATGGGTGTCTTAAACTGTACCCTTCCGTTGCGAGGGGTAGAAACGACGGTGGGCATACTTATGGTGTAAACGTCGTTCTCCTGCGCTTCATATAACTTGCTCCAGCCGTGTATGTTGTTTTCCTCATTGTTATAGTTTCCTGAATATCCGCCTTCCGAATTGTATAGCAATCGGGCTGTCCATGTCTGCTGGTATCCCAAAGGCAGATTGCCTAATTCCTGGGCAACTACCTGACAATTTAAAATAAGGCTTGCAAATAATACTTTTAATATGTTATTCGTTCTCACTTCCTCGTGTTCTTATTTCAGTCTTGTAATTGGTTAAATGCTTATTTTCTTTCCGTTAACAATATAGATGCCCTTGGGCAAGCCCTTTAGGGTCTTTGTCTGCTGTCTGACCTTCTTTCCGTCAACAGCATATACGTCAAAGGCTTCTCCATTGCTGTTAATAATTCTGATGGCGTCTGATTCTGTTACGACAAGAACTCCGTCAACATACAGGAAATCGTAGTTCTTGGCCTTGCCGCCACTTATGGTTACAGGATATTCGCCTATGGGAGAAGCTACAGTAGCCGTAGTCGTAGCAACCGGCACTTCTTCCAAGACGCTCTCGTCTTCTCCGTTTTTCCAACCGCTGTATATGAGAACGAATGGCGGATTCTCCTCAGCTTCCTCGCGTTCTACGTATTCAACCGTAACGGTTAGCGGTGCTTTCGTGATTGTCAGCACACCATTTGTATATGTATCGTTGTAGTTCTTGACGCTTCCCTTCTTGATGATGATAGGATATTCTCCTGCGGGCGATGTAGCCGTAGCCTCGCAGCTGATTTCGGGTTGGCCCTCAAGAGCTGCACCTTCGCTGGTGAATTCAAACGCAGGGTTGTCCTCGCCATACTCTCTGGTGTAGCTTGTAGCGATAATGGTAACGGGATCGGCCTCCGTCACAACCAGCTTTCCGTTGGTGTAGCTGATGTTGTAATTTTGTGCTTCTGCTCCGCCAACGACAATCTCGTATTCTCCCGGCATGCTGGCAGAGGTAGCTTCGCACGTGATGCTGGGCTGTTTGGTAAGCACGCTGCTGGTCTCCTCGTTCTTGAAGCCGCTGTACACGGCCTCGAATGCAGGCAAAGCCTCTCCCTGCTTCATGCTGTAGCTCTTGGCCGTAACAGAAAGCGGTGCTTTCGTGATTGTCAGCGTACCGGCATTTAGGGTAACCATCTTATTTGTGATGCTGCCAATGGTGATGCTGATAGGATATTTCCCGACGGGCGAGGTAGTTGTTGCCTCGCAGGTAATTTCCGGTTTGCCTTCCAAGGCACCGCCTGTAACGGTGTATTCGAATGCCGGGTTCTCCTCGCTGTACTCCCGACTGATATTCTTAACTGTTACAACGGAGGGTTCTATAACCTTCACTGTCGTCTGACCGATAACATCGTTTCCGCCCTTGTCGGTAGCTATCCACAGGTTCCATGTGCCCGGTTTTCCCGGAACGAAATAGAAACTAAGCGTTTCCTGACTTCCGCTCTCGATGGCCGCACCTGCGGCATAGGCAAATTCCTTGGTCTCCGTTGGGCTGGCAAACAGATAGAGGGGCTTCGTGTAGTCGCCTGCATGATTCTCAACCGTTACGTCCACCTGCAGCATATTTCCGGGGAACGCATCGCCAACGACATTAAATCCGGTAGCCCTGACATCCTGTGTGATTTCTATGTCTCTCTTTGCCAAAACCTGCGTCCCGGCGTAATCGCCAGTGAGCCACATCGTATAGCTGCCCGCCTCCATCTTACCAAGGAATATCCTGCACTCCTTGGTGTTACCCGAAGCAATGCCCATGGTGTGCCTGTTACGGTATTCTCCCTTGTCCTCGGGCGTGCCGATAAATACATAAAGGTCCTTGTTTATGTTGTCCCCCTCGTTGGTGATATTCACTTTCGCATGCTGGTAATTGTTGGGGATGCCGCCCGCAGAAAGGTCAAACTCGTTGACAATCAGCTTTTCGACGGGATGGACGATAATCTCTCTCTGAGCGCCCGAGACCGTTACTTCGAAATACTGATTAGCTGGCTTACAGCGTCTCCATTCCGACTCTTCGTTCAACAGGCTGATGGGTACCAAGGCATGTGTGCCGTCGGCTAAAGAGTAGGACGAGAAATCAAAATCCATAGGGGGGAACCCGTAGTTGGGCGGTAAGGTTACGGTCTTGTACACCTCGTATTTTGTGTCAAGGGGAGTTACCGTTCCGTCGTTGTTCAATAGACCTATACCGAACCCGAAGTTGCATCCGTCCTCGTTGTAATTAGAAAAACTTACCTTTACGGTGGTTCCTTCTACCGAAATACCTCCTGCCGTTGCTACGGTGCCCTCTATGATGGGGTCTGACCATGTGTCGTTGGCATTGACGTCAATGATGTCGGGCCACGAGCTGGGCTGAATTCCTATGAGGCAGGACTGGTCGTCAATAAATCCCATCTTGTCCAATCCGCCTGTTCCATATGGATTCGTCGCCTGCAGCTTGAAGAATCCGTTGGCCCAGCCACCCCAACCCCAGTTGAAGTGGTACATGCCGGCTCCGTCGTATCCGTCGCAGATGAAGGCATGGCCGCCGTCGAAAGAGCCGTCGTAGATCAGGGGTCGGCCGTTGGCCAGTTCGTTGTAAATCATCTGGTCCCAATCCTCGATGGAATAGTTGTTGCGACTGAGGTACTGCCATGTGTCGGGGTTGTAGCCAAAGTATTCCGACATACCCTGTGCAATATTATTGGTATAGGTACCTGAGCCGTCTATGCCGTAATTCATCAGCGCCGCATAGCCGCAGTAGAGCATCAGGTCGGCTACCGCATTCACAGCCTCTGTGTTGGGATCGTTAAAGGTATAGCTGGTCTTCATCTTGTCCCATTGGAACTGAATGGGCGGCAGCGCCTCCGATGTGTTAGCCTGAGCTCCGGGCAACGTGTAACCGGGAACGCTGGTTGTCATACCTTGCGGCCATTGGTAGTAGTACATGATCTGGGCGGAAGCTGTTGCCACACAACCTGTACACGGATACTGACCGTTTATCATAGGCAGGTGAGTGTTGTACACTCCATCTGAATTAGTTGCATTATCGGCATTTCCCTGATCCCATGTGGTGATAATCAGCGGGTCTATCGGAGCATGCGAGGCAACCTTACGGCGTATTGCCTTCCTGGAAATAGGCGGATTGGAGGCCGCATAGCGCTGATAAGCTTCAATCTCTGCTGCCCTCCGTTCCATCCAGAAGCGGAAATTCTCGGGCATATCCTCCTCGTTGTAGTTACCCCTTGTGCTATATCCCAGAATGGCATCTGTGGAGTCGTCGCCCGAAACAATGACAAATCCTCCGTTCCTTTCTATATTAAATACATACAGGCTCTGGGTGGTCGTAGCCGATGTCTTGCCTAGAACTTTACGTGCCATCTGCTCGGGAGCGAACGACTTGCCAGGCATAAACTGCTGGGCTTTCTGTAAAGCTTGCTGCTTTGTAATCGGGTCTGCATTCATGGTAATTACCATAAACAGAGATAATAGCAATAGTGGCAATCTTTTCATCATAGTGGGATGTTATATACATATATTTGTGGCAAATTTACAAAAAAGTGGAGAATGAAGCGTGAAGAATAAAGAATTATTTTTATCTTTGTTGCCCAAATGACTTTAAAATAGAACGCAATGAAGAAACACTTCTTATTATTCGCTCTTCTTCTGCCCCTCGGTATGATGGCAAAAGATGTAAAAATCGCTTCGCCCAACGGCAAGCTCGAAGTAACTGTTAAGGACAATGGCGGCCTTGCTACGTATAGCGTAACCTTGAATGGACAGCCTGTCCTGTTGCCTTCCAGGTTGGGCTTCAAGGCCGATTTTGCCGACTTTACGCAGGGCCTTGCCATCACGGAGGACCATCCGGGTTCCCGTAATGGCGATTACCGTATGTGGCAGGTAAAGCAGTCTAATATCAGTTTCAATGCTAATACGCTTGATGTTACCTTCGAGAATGCACAGAAGTTGCAGATGACGGTCGAGCTTGTTGTGAAGGACAACGATATTGCATTCCGCTATACCATTCCGCGTCCTAAGAAAGATAACCCCAAGTGTGCCGTCATTATAGAAGAGGTAACTTCTTTCTGTCCGACCGAAGGCACCACCACCTTCCTCTGCCCCCAGATTGATGCTATGAAAGGGTGGGAGCGTACCAAGCCCAGCTACGAGGAAGGCTATCGTGCGGATGCACCCATGAATACCCGTTCGACTTTCGGTCAGGGCTACACCTTCCCCTGCCTCTTCCATCTTTCTGCAGCCTCTCAACTTTCTAATATCTCCTCCTCCTCGGGGGAGGTTGGGAGGGGGCTTCAACTCTCATCAGGCGGCTGGGTGCTGATCAGCGAGACAGGCGTTGACGGTCAATATTGCGGCTCTCACCTTTCCGATTACCATTCGGGAGCAGGCTACACCATTGCTTATCCCCAGGAGGGCGAGAATAACGGTTTCGGCTCTACAGGCGCGCAGATCGCCCTTCCCGGTGCTACTCCCTGGCGAACCATTACGGTAGGAGAGACATTGAAACCTATCGTAGAGACTACCATCCCCTACGATGTGGTAGGACCGCGATATCCTCTAAACGCTACACTCTCAACTCTCAACTCCAGCGGAAGGTACACCTGGAGCTGGCTCATCTGGCAGGACAACAGCATCAATTATGACGATCAGGTGAAGTTCATCGACCTTGCCGCTGCCATGGGTTACGAGTTCTGTCTGGTGGACAACTGGTGGGACGAGCGTATCGGGCGTGAGCGCATAGAGGAGCTCTCTAAGTATGCCCGGCAGAAGGGTGTTTCGCTGATGCTGTGGTACAACTCGAACGGAGCCTGGAACGATGCGCCGCAGACACCACGCAACATCATGAATAACAGCATCGCCCGCGACCGCGAGATGGCCTGGCTGCAGCGCATAGGCGTGAAGGGCATCAAGGTGGATTTCTTTGCCGGCGACAAGCAGGAAACGATGAAGCTTTACGAGGATATCCTCTTCGATGCCAACCGCTACGGCATCCAGTGTATCTTCCACGGCTGTACCATTCCCCGCGGCTGGGAACGTATGTACCCCAATTATATCGCCAGCGAGGCTGTCTTAGCCAGCGAGAATGTCTTCTTCGGTGAGAATGCTGCCATTCAGGAGCCTTTCGAGCTGACCCTGCATCCTTTCTGCCGTAATGCTGTCGGTACCATGGACTGGGGTGGGGTGATCATGAACAAGTACCTCTCGAAGGACAACAAGGGGCGTCATTCGCGCAAGACAACCGATGTGTTCGAGATAGCAACTGCCTTTACCAATCAGGCTGCTGTTCAGTGTATAGCTATCCAACCCAACAACTTGCAGGAACTTCCCCGGCACGAGTTGGATTTCCTGAAGACCATCCCCACTACATGGGACGAAACACGTTTCATCGACGGCTATCCCGGCAAGTTTGTCGTGCTGGCTCGCCGCCATGCTGACCGTTGGTATATCGCAGCCCTAAATGGCAAGAAAGAACCGCTCAGCCTGACGCTTAACCTCAGTGAGTTTGGGGTAAAGAACCTTCTTGTTGATGAGGCTGACAAGAAAGGTAACATAACAGGTTCGGCCATCCTGCCGGTAAAGGCAGACAAAAAGGGAAACGTAAAGCTGACTGTCCAGCCCAACGGCGGGGCGGTGGTGTATTAACGAAAGACGAAAGACGAAAGACCGAAGGTCAAAAACTAAAACGCCAATCCCTAATCTAGGCTCCCTCTCCTCGGAGAGGGCGGGGGGAGAGGCTGAAACCGCTAACCATATTATGAGATATATCCTGTTAACTCTTCTCGTTGCATTTCCGCTTCTGGGGCAGGCTGAGGAATGGAGGGGACAGTTCCTGACATTAGAGCATCATCAGAGTCGCCCCAATACGTGGATGCTTTGGCGTAAGAAGGCGAAGGTAGAGAAGGTGCCTGCTTCTGTGAAGGCAAGGATTGCAACAGATTCCAAGTATTGGCTTTATATCAATGAAAAACTCGTTGTTTTCGAGGGAGGACTGAAACGAGGACCGGCGCCCAATGCGAGCTATTACGATGAGGTGGAGATTGCGCCCTATCTGAAGCCAGGCGAGAACCTGATAGCTGTGCTGACGTGGTATTTTGGCTTGAACGGCTTCAGTCATGTCAGCAGCGGAACGGCAGGCCTTCTCTTCGAGGCCAGGGCCGACGGGGTGGACATCTGTTCTGACAAGACATGGCGAGGTGCTGTCTATGGTGCATACGGCGAGACAGGTGAGCCGAAGCCGAACTACCGCATCTCGGAAAGCAACATTCGCTTCGATGCCAGGAAAGAGGAGCAAGGCTGGTACACGAACAGCTACACCTACGGTCTGGAGGAAGTCTTGCCTGTCGATGTCGGGAACTGCACCCTGGGCCGGCTCGTCAAGCGCCCTATTCCCCAGTGGAAGGATTACGGACTGAAGGATTATGTGAGTACGGAGCGACACGGCGACACGCTGGTGTGCCGGCTTCCGTACAACTGCCAGTGCACGCCTTACATGAAGCTGAAATCTGCCGAGGAAGGGCTGCTCGTCAGGATACAGACGGACGTTCACATGATAGGCGGGTCGCCAACTCCCCGATGTGAGTTTATCACCCGTAAGGGGGAGCAGGAGTACGAGAACTTCGGATGGTTCAACGGACACGAGGTCTGGTATATCCTGCCTAAAGGTGTGGAACTGGAGGAAGTGAAGTTCCGCGAGACGGGATACGGATGCGACTTTGTGGAGCCTTTCCAGTGCGACGATGCGTTCTTCAATGAATTGTGGAAGCGTGCTCAGCGGACGCTCTACATCACGATGCGGGACAACTACATGGACTGTCCCGACCGTGAACGCGGTCAGTGGTGGGGCGATGCGGTCAACGAGTTGGGCGAGGCGTATTATTCGCTGAGCCCGGAGGGAGCGCAGCTGGGCTTCAAGGGCCTGAACGAGCTCTTTAATTGGCAACGTGCCGATGGTGTGCTCTATTCGCCTTGTCCTGCGGGAAACTGGAACAAGGAACTGCCCAGTCAGATTCTGGCTGCCTGCGGTTGGTACGGCATCTATACCCAATGCTATTACGGCAACGATTTCTCTGTCGTCAGGACGCATTATCCTCGCTTGCACCGCTATCTTCATGATGTCTGGCAGACGGATGCCGACGGACTGGCTGTTCTGCGTCACGGAGACTGGTTCTGGGGCGACTGGGGCGAGAACATCGACCAACTGCTCCTGCAGAATTGCTGGTACTATCTTGCCCTGAAAGGGGAGCTGGAGTTGGCGAAGATGCTGGGCAAGACTGCCGATGTGGCTCAGATAAGCAGCATGATGACGAAGATGGAGGAGAACTTCGACCGGAGGTTCTGGAAGGACGGCGTGTACCGTTCGCCTGACTATGCCGGGGAGACCGACGACCGGGGAAATGCGCTGGCTGTTGTGTCGGGTCTGGCATCTGCGGATAAATATCCGTCCCTCACGGCCTGTCTGACCAAGGAGTATCACGCAAGTCCTTACATGGAGAAATACGTTCTGGAGGCCCTGTTCCAGATGAAGGCTCCCGACGCGGGACTCGACCGTATCCGCAAGCGCTACAAGCCTATGCTGGATTTCCCCGGACTGACCACACTGCCGGAAAACTGGCTGCCTGAGGGGGCAAAGCCTAAGCCGGGCGAGCCTATGGTGAACGCTTGCTGGGGCACGTATAATCACGGCTGGAGTGGCGGTCCCCTGACCATCCTGAGTCAGAAGGTTTGTGGCGTAGAGCCCACTTCGCCTGGATTCCGGACGTTCCGCATCTGTCCTCAGCTGGGATACCTGAATCGTGCGGCTTGTACAGTGGAGAGCGTGAGCGGCAGGATAAAGGTGAGCATCCAGAGGAAGGGCAGGAGGCTGGAACTCAATGTCAGTGTACCTCAGGGCACCTCGGCAGAAGTCGTCTTTCCCAGTGGGAAAAGGCAGACGCTGGAGAGCGGACAGCATGTGCTCAAAGGGTAGGTTGTATCAATATGTCAATAATTTTTTAAGTGTGTTTTCTTCCCCCGCTGGGAAGGCCAAGTTGGGGATTATTCTTTAGTGCACGTAAGAATTTTTACCGCCACGTGTGGGAGTAAATTTTTATCCCTTTCCTTTGACATTACAAAGGTATAACAATTTTTTAGAATGTCCAAATATTTTCGCAACCATTTTCTAATTTTTTCTATTAATAATCTGCTAGTGGATACAGAATACAGAATACAGTTTTTTTGAGAAGTTGAAAAAGTAGTTACTATTATATTATATTATATATATATAATATAATATAATAGTAAACGTAAACTGCTCGTTTTAAAAAAACTGTATTCTGTATTCTGTATCCTGTCTTTTCCTGATTAAAGTGGTTCTTCTTCACTTTTGTTGATAAAAGAAAACCAGGAAAACCCCTCTTCAGCTGTCTTAGCTCTTCGAGCTTCTGTGGTGGCTCATGGCTTTGTGCCTGTGAACAAGTTCCCGCACAAGTCATGACATCCCCACACATTGCTACGCAACGTAAGACAACTTCCGAGGAAAAACACCGTTACGCTTCGCTCCACTAAAAAAGCTGCACATTGTGGCTAAAAACAACCTCTGAGCATCGAACTTAAAAGTTAAATGAAAGGTTTTATAGCCCGAAGGGCGGAGTTTTTCTTCTGGTTGGGTTGAAATCTCCTCTCTCTGAGAACAGTAAACGATAAACAGTAAACGATAAACAGTAAACGGTAAACAGTAAACGGTAAACAGTAAACGGTAAACAGTAAACGGTAAACAGTAAACGGTAAACAGTAAACTTTTGCCCGTCATTTTGTGTTAAAAAATCATAAATAATTGCGGTTGTAAGTCTAAAAACTACAACGTTGGAAGTGTTTTTCCATCAATCGTTTTGTGGTAATTGATTTTTTTGTACCTTAGCGGCGAAATAAACGAAAACTAATATACAATGAAAACAGTTTTTTCTTTTGCGCAATTCAAGTTCGATGTCTGGCTTATAGAACAACTTCAGATGACACCGCCTCCAGGTCCTACATTGGAGGATCTGAGAGACCGTTGGCTTGCTTTGCCTGGTCATGTAGGAATCTTGTCGCGCGATATGCTGACTACCCACAGGCAGGCTATAAAGGATTTTATGGGTATCGTTATCTCGGCCCCCGACCGTATGCACTATCGTATCATGAACCCTGAGGCTCTTGCCCTCGACTCGCTTGCCAACGATCTGCTAAAGAGTATACAGAACTATTCGTTCCTTCAGCAGTACAAGGAATTAGGCAAGCAAATCCAGCCAGAGCAGATAGAGACAGGTTCGCGCTATCTGCGGCTGATTGGTCAGGCGCTGCGCGACAAACAGAAGCTGCTTATCACCTATCAGAAATTCTCGGACGAAAATCCGTACGATGCCATTGTGCATCCTTATTGCCTGAAGGCTGATAAAGGCCGTTGGTATATCTTGGCTTATAAGGAGGGAAGTGAATGCCAGGAACCTGCACAATGTTTTGCTCTCGACAGGACATTGCGCCTTACGCTCCTGCCTGAAACCTTTGTTCCCAACCGAAGAATAAAGGTCGCAACATATTTCCGTGATTGCTTTGGTGTATGGCGCGATTACGAACATTATCCCGTTCGTCGCGTTGTTATTACCTGTACAGAAAAGGTAGCTCATTATCTGCGCACTTTGCCCCTTCATCACAGCCAGAAAGAGATTCGTTGCAAGGAAGAAGGCTATGCCTCTTTCCGTTACCGCATTTCCCCCTCTCCCGACTTCATTGCCGAACTAAGAAAATGGGGCGACGAAGTAAAGATTGAGGAATGAAAAATACTTACAAAATTAATTGATGTTTATAAAAGATAGTGAAAATAGTTGTTAAAGTTTTATGGCTTTGCGAAATGTTATTGAAGTGTTTTTCAACCTCACCTATAACATTGATTTGTCCACTCATGGTACTTTCTGGATTTCCCTCCAGAATGTTTCAGTACCAACAGGATAAGCCGTTGTTGTTTTTAGCCGTTCACCCCCATCTTCTCGGTACGACATCAATTTTTTTTTCTATTTTTTTTCTACTTTTACATTTATTCGTATATTTGTCGCCAAGTATGAGGTATGCGCATGTGTTTATGCGCAATTCACGGTAGGGTTCTGCCCAAGAAATTAAAATTATCAATCTAACGATACCATGGCAACGTTTCAGAGATACCGATGTAAAGGGTGCGGTTATGAAGTAAGAACCGAACCGCGTGGTTTTTATGCGTTATTTTCGGGACAATATTACAACTTTAAATGCTCGAAATGTAAGGATATCGTAAGCCTCTCGGCTAACGACTTATACGAAATGGAATATGCCCCCAAATGCCCTATCTGTGGTAATAGTAATTACCTCTCTACCTGGAATCCCATCGAAGGCAAATGCCCAATGTGTAACGGTGAGATGGAACAGTTAGAAGGTGTTATAATGGCAGATTAAATGTCATCCGTGATGTATTAGAAATATCATGCAGAAAAAACGAAGATATGATTGCATTTATTGATACAGAGGTCAATCCGCAGACGAAGAAGGTAGCGGATTACGGAGCAGTCAGGGAGGATGGTGCAGTGTTTCACTCTAGTTCCAAGGCTGACTTCGATGCCTTTGTGTCAAAATGCGATACGGTGTGTGGACACAATATCATCAACCACGATTTAAAATATACTTCATTGAGGGGAAATCCTACGATTGTTGATACGCTGTTTCTGTCACCATTACTTTTCCCCAAACGACCTTATCATCATCTGGTCAAGGATGATAAGCTACAGGTAGATGAACTAAACAATCCTGTAAATGACTCGATGAAGGCTCGCGACTTATTAAATGATGAGGTGGCAGCTTGGAATCAGTTGACGGATAACAGAAAGGAAATCTACTATTTTCTGCTGAATGAAAAACAAGAGTTCGGAGGTTTTTTCAAGTATATCGGATATTCGCCAAATATCAGTTGGATATCATCAATTTTTTCATCCAAACCAGATTGGAGGCAGTTGATTCTGAAGGAGTATCAGGGGAAAGTATGCAATCATGCAGACTTTGAGACCTTGGTCAAACAATATCCTATAGAATTAGCATATTGCTTGGCAGTAATCGGTGCTGATGATATCTTTTCAATTACACCTGCATGGGTAATACGAAACTTTCCACAAGTGGTTAATGTGATGAACATGTTGTGCAACACATCTTGTGGAGATTGTGACTATTGTCATAAGCGATTGGATGCTCATTACGGATTGAAAGAGTTCTTTGGCTATGATGAGTTCCGCATCTTTGATGGCGTACCGATGCAGCAACTAGCAGTAGAATCTGCAATTCGGGGTGAATCTTTGCTGACGATATTCCCAACAGGTGGTGGTAAGAGCCTCACCTTCCAACTACCTGCTATGATGGCTGGACGGAATACACATGGGCTAACTGTGGTTATATCGCCTTTGCAGTCGTTGATGAAGGATCAGGTTGATAACCTTGCTGCCCGTGGTATTAGTGACGCAGTGACCATCAATGGACTGTTAGACCCCATAGAACGGGCTA
>Ga0310691_10000702_pt1 | contig 58475 bp, 54 predicted proteins | sample 176DNAGHGlowgp2_FD_203887 | JGI IMG/M metagenome (GOLD analysis project Ga0310691, IMG submission 203887) | Sheep rumen microbial communities from Palmerston North, Manawatu-Wanganui, New Zealand - 1766 DNA GHGlow gp2 (v2) (version 2) | ecosystem: Host-associated > Mammals > Digestive system >... | reverse complement strand
TTGCCAACGTGAACGAGGTGAAGGCTGGCCTTATCCGCAGCCGCCGCATCATCTTCACTCCCACGACCGACCTGAAGGACGAGCTGGCTGACACTGCCATCCAGATTACCTGCTACGACCGCAACGGTCAGGAAGTGAAGCGCGTAACCAGTGCCGACGAGGGTATCGTTGAGGACCCCGAGAACGGAACCACGGATCCAGGGAACAACGGAACCACGGAAGGCGGTGGTAACACCGGCGGCAACGGCGGTGACAGCGACGAGTGAAAGCAGCCTCACCCCTAACCCCTCTCCGAGGAGAGGGGAACTTGGGGAGAGTCCCATTCATCAACTCTTTAAAATTTTAACTGTTAACAAAGTCCTCAGAACCTTGGCTCATCGCTCACTCTAAATAGTTCCCCTCTCCTCGGAGAGGGGTTAGGGGTGAGGCTTGAGGGCGGGGGGAGAGGCTGAGATTATGAACAAGACACTAAAGACAATCCTGCAGATTATCAGTTATGTTATAGCTGCCATACTGGGCGGTGCAGGTGCTAACTGCTTACTCTAACGTATGGACAGAAAAAAGAAGATTCAGTATTCTTGTGCCGTTATGCTGATTAGCACAAGTGTGGTAATGGTAGCCTATCAGGTGTTTACCATAGCGGATGTGGCAAACGGACTTCTGTTCTACGTCGGGCAGGCATTCCTCCTGGCAGGCTCCATCTTCGGCCTGGACTATTACATTGACAAAGTAACAAAGTAACATCAACCTCTCTAACAGAAAAGGGCATCCATTCGGGTGCCTTTTTTGTTGACAAGTAACAGATAAAACGATGTATGAGGGCTGAAGGCACTTATGGTTAAGGATTCTGGGACAGAATCGCGCACGTAGGCAAAGACGCATGTCGCATCTATGAGTTTGAGGTTTACGAATAAAAACTTTCGGAAATAATGCTTGGGTGTCGTAAAAAAGATGTATCTTTGCAAAAAGAAAAACAAAAACACAAAACAATATTGACATGAATAGCATTCAAACTATGAACCGCGCAGCCGATAACATTCGCATTCTGGCTGCTGCTATGGTAGAAAAGGCAAAGAGCGGTCATCCAGGCGGTGCCATGGGTGGAGCCGACTTTATCAACGTGCTTTACAGCGAATATCTGCAGTATGATCCTAAGAACCCCACATGGATGGGACGTGACCGTTTCTTCCTTGATCCCGGACACATGGCTCCCATGCTGTATGCCGAGTTGGCACTCATCGGGAAGTATTCTCTGGAAGAAATACAGCAACTTAGACAATGGGGCTCTCCTACCCCAGGTCATCCCGAAGTATGCTATCAGCGTGGCATCGAGAACAGTTCCGGTCCTCTGGGTCAGGGACATGCCTACGCTGTCGGTGCAGCCATTGCTGCAAAGTTCCTGGCTGCCAAGACGGGTAACCCGACTTTCGAGAAGGAAACCATCTATGCTTACATCAGCGACGGTGGTATTCAGGAGGAAATCAGTCAGGGTGCTGCACGTATAGCAGGAAGCCTGGCTCTGGACAACCTGATTATGTTCTACGATTCGAACGATATTCAGTTGTCAACAGAGACCAAGGTGGTAATGAACGAAGACACTGCTGCGAAGTATCGTGCGCTGCAGTGGGAGGTTATCGAGATTAACGGAAACGATGTTACCCAGATTCGCGAAGCCATAGAGAAGGCTAAAGCTGTGAAGGGTAAGCCTACCCTTATCATCGGTAAATGTATTATGGGTAAGGGAGCCCTGAAGGGTGACGGTACCAGCTACGAGCGTAACTGCAGCACTCACGGAGCGCCCCTTGGCGGTGATGCCTTCCGTAATACCATTAAGAACCTTGGTGGAGATCCTGACAACCCATTCGTAATCCTTCCCGAGGTACAGGCTATATACGAAGCTCGTAAGAAGGAGCTCGAGAATATTGTTGCCAAGCGCTACGAAGAGGAGAAGAACTGGGCCGAGAAGCATATGGATATGGCTACTCAGCTGGAGGACTGGTTTGCCAAGAAGGTTCCTGCTGTTAACTGGGACGAGGTTCAGCAGAAGGCCAACGATGCAACACGTAATGCATCAAGTGCCTGCCTGAATATTCTGGCTAAGCAGGTTCCCAATATGATTGTCGGTTCTGCCGACCTGAGCAATTCCGACAAGACAGACGGCTTCCTGAAGGGTGGAGCAACGTCTATTTCGAGAGACAACTACGCTGGCGGATTTTTCCAGGCCGGTGTGGCTGAGCTTACGATGGCTTGCTGCTGCATAGGTATGGCGCTGCACGGTGGTGTAATTCCCGCCTGCGGTACATTCTTTGTATTCAGCGATTACATGAAGCCTGCCGTACGTATGGCTGCCCTTATGGAACTGCCCGTGAAGTTTATCTGGACCCACGATGCCTTCCGTGTCGGTGAGGACGGTCCTACACACGAGCCAGTCGAGCAGGAAGCTCAGATCCGCCTGATGGAGAAACTGAAGAACCATAGCGGACGTAACTCTATGCTTGTTCTGCGTCCTGCTGACAGTAAGGCAACAACAGTATGCTGGCAGTTGGCAATGGAAAATACCAAGACTCCTTCCGCACTTATCCTGAGTCGTCAGAATATCGAGGACTTGCCGGAAGGCACCGATTATAACGGTATAAAGATGGGTGCATACCTTACAGCAGACAGTGACGAAAAGTTCGATGTTATTTTGGTTGGTAACGGTTCGGAAGTCAGCACACTGGTAGCCGGTGCCCGTCTGCTTCGTCAGGATGGCATAAAGGTTCGCATCGTTAGTGTCCCCAGCGAAGGACTTTTCCGCGAGCAGTCACCCGAATACCAGCAGCAGCTCATCCCTGCAGGAAGCAAGGTGTTTGGTCTTACTGCCGGTCTGCCTGTCAACCTGCAAGGGTTCCTGGTAGGTGCTCATCCAAGCAGCCGTGTATGGGGTCTTGAGAGCTTCGGATTCTCGGCACCCTACAAGGTTCTTGACCAGAAGCTGGGGTTCACAGCAGAGAATGTTTATAATCAGGTTAAGGAAATGCTTCAGGCATAAATAATCTTATATGAAAATAGGATTAGCCAGCGATCATGCTGGATTTGCTCTAAAGGAGCATGTGAAAGAGTACCTGACGGCGAAGGGACTGGAGTTCGAGGACTTCGGAACCTATAGCGAGGAAAGTTGTGACTATCCTGATTTCGGTCATGCCTTAGGTGCTGCTATCGAAGCAGGTACCGTATATCCAGGCATTGCCGTATGTGGCAGTGGCGAAGGTATCAGCATGACCCTGAATAAACATCAGGGCGTAAGAGCCGGACTATGCTGGATTCCAGAAATAGCACATCTCATCCGTCAGCATAACGATGCAAACGTTCTGGTAATGCCAGGACGTTTCATCACCAATGCGGAAGCGGATGCTATCATGGATGAGTTCCTGACTACCTCTTTCGAGGGAGGACGTCACCAGAGAAGGGTCGAGAAGATTCCCTGTCAGCCTCAGACTTTGTGACGACAAACAAATAAAAAGGGCCTGAGATTTTCTCAGGCCCTTTTCTTATTCACTTTTCTTTTCTTCTTCCTCATTCTTATCCAGAACACAGTACTTAGAACTGTTGCTCTTGTATTCAGGAACAATCTCCTTCATGATTCTGACGATATTCATATCGTCGAACTCCTCGGCTGCCTTTATCAAACGGTTCTCGTCGGCACAGACGGTGTTATAGTCATATTCGCGAACATTAGCAATCATAATCTTTGGGTGAATGGTTGGCTTCGTACTCTCCATGTCGGAAAGAACCTCTTCATAGAGTTTCTCTCCATCTCTTAGGCCAGTGAACTTAATCTCTACATTCTTGGCACCAGAGAGTTTAATCATACGCATAGCCAAGTCAGCAATACGTACGGGCTTACCCATATCGAAGACGAAGATTTCGCCGCCCTTACCCATTGTGCCTGCTTCGAGCACAAGTTTACATGCTTCGGGAATAAGCATAAAGAAACGGATAATATCGGGATGTGTAACAGTAACAGGTCCTCCCTTCTGGATTTGTTCCTTGAAGATAGGAATAACGGAACCGTTAGATCCCAGCACATTTCCGAATCGTGTTGTAACAAACTGTGTAATGGGCTTCTCTATTCCCTCGGCTACCTCGATAGGACAAGTCCCCTCGGATATAGCTTTATTCAGTGACTGACAATAGATTTCGCAAATACGCTTAGAGCAACCCATCACATTGGTAGGATTAACCGCCTTGTCTGTTGAAATCATCACGAACTTCTTTGTACCATACTTAACGGCAAGGTCTGCAATTATATGCGTTCCATAAATGTTATTACGGACAGCCTGACCGGGATTATCCTCCATCATAGGAACATGCTTGTAAGCTGCAGCATGGAACACATAATCAGGACGATGCTCGGCAAAGAGCTTCTCCATATGCTGTTTGTCGGTGATACTCGTAACGATAGTTAAGGCTTTTATGTCCGGGAATGTTCGCATCATCATCAGACGAATAACATGCATAGGTGTTTCAGCCTGGTCTATCAAAACCAGTTCGGAGGGGCCAAAGGTTGCTATTTGTCTTACCATCTCGCTTCCTATGGAACCTGCTGCACCAGTAATCATAATAACTTTACCGGACAAGAATTTTCCTATAGCCTCCATGTTCACCTCAATCTTGTTACGAGGTAACAGGTCCTCGATATCCACCTCGTGCAAATGCAGATGATGGAAATCGGTATGACCGTCCCACTCCTCTGCCTGAGGCATCATCATAATCTTGATGTCATTAGCAATCAAGTCGTTAATCAAATCCTCACGGGTACGGAAATGCTCGGCTTCCAAGGGGCTGACCATAAGAATCTCGGCACCTTTGTCCTTCATGTGTTGAATCAGGGTAGGACTGTCATGACGTACAAGAGCACCCATCAGATATTCCGAATATTTGTACTCGTCGGGAGTAACAAAACCAACTACCTTATACTGCATAGGGTTCTGGTTCTGGATACTCTTGGCCAAACCTACTCCACCGGCATGAACACCATAAATAAACACACGCTTAGTAAAGGAATCCTGTCTGAAAAGGTCATAAAGACTCTTTACAGCAATACGTACAGCGCCCATGAATAGCGATGCTACTATAAACAGGCCAAGCGACTCGGAGAAGGTGAAAGGAATTATGTCAAAGAAATCTGCCCTGTCTATAACAATGCACGCCAGATAAGACGTAAGCGTTGCACAGAAATTGGCATATATGACATGCAGTAAGTCAATAAAGGAAGAAAACCTGACTATTCCTGAGTATGTATGGAAAAGTCTGAAAAACAGAATAAAGAAAGGCATCAGGAACAATAGCCTATACGTCATAGGCCAGAAGTTGTCCAAAAAGGACAATCCGTCAAGATGTACGAAATAAACTACATACCCAGAAAATAGCACTATGAGGCAATCCAAGAACAACAATCCCCAATAAGGCAAAGCTTTCTTTGAGAAATACCAGTTAGTAAGGGAAGACAACCATTTCATATTTTCTTTTTCTTTTATTTACCGTTATGGTAAGATTTTTAAAATTACCCCCCCCCATTTTACGACGGGAAAGATAAATAAAATTTTCATTATTCCCACTCTATTGTCGAAGGCGGCTTAGAAGAAATGTCGTAACATACTCTATTCACGCCCTTAACCTTATTTATTATCTCGGTACTTACTTGGGCCAGGAAATCGTAAGGCAGATGCGCCCAATCTGCTGTCATAGCATCCGTACTGGTTACAGCACGCAAAGCAACAGGATTCTCGTATGTACGCTCATCGCCCATAACACCGACACTATGCACCTCGGAAAGCAGAACGACACCGGCTTGCCATACTTTGTCGTAAAGTCCCCACTCGCGAAGTCCACGTATATAAATATCATCTGCTTCCTGCAGCTTACGAACCTTATCGCGGGTTATTGCACCCAGGATACGCACGGCCAGACCTGGGCCAGGGAAAGGATGACGGGTAATAAGATGCTCGGGCATTCCTAACTCGCGACCTACCCTACGTACTTCGTCTTTGAACAGCCATTTCAGAGGTTCGCAGAGCGAGAGATGCATCTCTTCGGGTAATCCACCCACATTATGATGACTCTTAATAACCTTTCCTGTGATATTCAGGCTTTCGATACGGTCGGGATAGATGGTACCCTGTGCCAACCATTTGGCATCGGTAATCTTTCTGGCCTGTTCGTTGAAAACCTCAATAAAGTCCCTACCTATAATCTTTCTTTTATTCTCGGGTTCTGTTACACCATCAAGGTCGGAAAGAAACCTTTCGCTTGCATCTACGCCTATCACATTCAGGCCCAAACATTCGTAATCATGCATCACATCCGTGAACTCATTCTTACGAAGCATACCATGATCCACAAAGATACAGGTTAACTGGCTGCCGATTGCTCTGTTCAGCAATACAGCACAGACGCTACTGTCAACACCGCCGGACAACCCCAATATTACGCGGTCCGTACCTATCTGCTGACGCAACTCACGTACTGTTGTCTCTATATAGTTGGCTGCCGACCAGTCTTGTCTGCCACCACAAATATCCACGACAAAGTTCTTCAACAGAAGCGTTCCCTGAACACTATGAAAAACCTCGGGATGGAACTGAACGCCATAGACAGGCTTACCACCATTAAACGAAGGAATGTAATAGGCAGCATTCTTCACTTGCTGAGTGCTGGCTACAACCTGTGCACCCGCAGGAATAGCAGTGATTGTATCGCCATGCGACATCCAAACCTGACTGTTTTTGTCAAAGCCCTTGAACAAAGGACAATTCATATCAATGGACGTCAGGTTCTGACGCCCATATTCACGACTTCCTGCCGGCTCGACATTACCGCCATTATTATAAGCAATGTATTGGGCACCATAGCAAATACCTAAAACAGGAAGTTTACCTATAAACTGATTTAAATCTACCTTGAAAGCTTCGGGATCATAAACGCTAAAGGGACTTCCTGCCATAATAACGCCTATGACATCCTGGTCGCCAACAGGGAATTTATTATAAGGGAGAATCTCGCAGAATGTATCTAACTCACGCAATCTTCTTGCGATGAGCTGGGTCGTCTGAGAGCCAAAATCCAGAATTATTATTTTTTGCTGCTGCATATGCGGCCTACCTTCTTATTTATGCAACTGCAAAGTTACGAAGAAAATTCTAATCATTGTTAAAAAGTACATAAATTTTTATAAAATGCACGATTTTTCCATGAAATTGTAGCTAGACATTGCAAAATTACATATCTTTGCGGAATATTAATAATAAGGTATGGAAACGAAACACAAGAACGACAGTATAGTTATTATCCCCACATATAACGAGAAGGAAAACATTGAAGCTATCATCAGAGCCGTCATAGGCCTTGAGAAGGGATTTGATGTTCTCATCATCGATGACGGAAGTCCTGACGGAACAGCTCAGATAGTAAAGAATCTGATGAGTTCTGAATTTCAGGACCGCCTTCACCTAATAGAACGTAGTGGCAAGTTAGGTCTTGGAACAGCCTATATAAGAGGTTTCCAGTGGGCCATCGAGGAAAAGTACGATTATGTGATTGAGATGGACGCAGACTTCAGTCACAATCCCGCCGACCTTCCCCGCCTTTATGCTGCCTGCCACGATGAGGGATATGATGTTTCCGTAGGTAGCCGGTACGTTACAGGTGTGAATGTTGTCAACTGGCCCATAGGTCGTGTGCTGATGAGCTATTATGCTTCAGCCTATGTCCGCACAGTCCTTGGAATCTCGCTCCGTGACACCACCGCAGGCTTTGTCTGCTACAAACGCCAGGTACTGGAAACTATCGACCTTGACAATATCCGTTTCAAGGGCTATGCTTTCCAAATTGAGATGAAATATACAGCCCTTCGCTTAGGATTCAAGGTTAAGGAAGTACCCGTCATCTTTGTGAACCGCGAGTTGGGAACCAGCAAGATGAGCGGCGGCATCTTTGGCGAAGCCCTTTTTGGCGTAATCAAGTTAAGATTAGGAAAAGTCAGAAGAAAGGCTTAAATGGATTTCGAGATAAAGGATGTTGTTATTGTAAACGAGGGAGAAGCCTTCCTTGGCTCTGTCCGTGTTGAAGATGGTGTAATCTCCAAGATAACAACATCGTCAAAAGAATTAGAAGAGAAGGATTTCAAAGAAAAACTTTTTCTTCTTCCTGGTATCATAGATGACCATGTACACATGCGTGACCCAGGACTTACGCATAAGGCCGACATGGATACAGAAACCTGTGCAGCAGCAGCCGGAGGCGTGACTACCGTGCTGGATATGCCAAATGTTTCACCCCAAACCACTACATTATCCCTCCTCGAAGAACGCTATAAGATAGCTGCCCGGAAGTGCCACGTCAACTACGGCTTCTTCCTGGGTGCCACAAACGATAACCTGCAGGAGATCCGTAATGTTGATGTCCATCGCGTGCCTGGTGTCAAACTCTTTATGGGAAGCAGCACTGGTAACATGCTGGTAGATAAGGAGGAAGCACTCCGCAATATCTTCCGCCATTGCCCCACCCTTCTGATGACACACTGCGAGGACACCAATCGCATCAACCAGCGAATGGCAGAAGCAAAAGCCCTGTATGGCGAAGACCCGGATGTCATTCATCATCCCGAGATTCGCGATGCTGAAGCCTGCTACCAAAGTACGGAACTGGCTGTCAGACTTGCCAAAGAAACAGGTGCCCGCCTGCATGTAGCTCATTTGACGACAGCAAAGGAACTGGATTTATTCACTCCAAACGACAAGCAGATAACTGCAGAAGCCTGCGTTGCTCATCTACTCTTTACAGATCAGGATTATACCACTTTAGGCTCACGCATCAAATGTAATCCTGCCATTAAAACAGCAGAAGACAGACAGGCCCTTAGGGATGCACTCCATGACGGCCGGATTACAGTTGTAGGAACAGACCATGCCCCACATCTCTTAAGTGAAAAGGAAGGCGGATGCTGCAAGGCCATGAGCGGAATGCCTATGGTTCAGTTCAGTCTGCCTGCCATGTTGAGCCTTGTGGACGAAGGTGTGCTTACCATCCAACGTATGGTAGAACTCATGAGCCATAATCCTGCCCGTCTCTTTGGAATAGAAAAACGCGGATTCATACGCGAAGGTTATCATGCCGACTTAGTTCTGCTTCGTCCCGACACACCTTGGCAGGTTACCAAGGAAATTATACTAAGTCGCTGTGCCTGGAGTCCGTTAGAAGGAAGAACCTTCCGTTGGCATGTTGAACGTACTTACGTTAACGGTCAACAGGTTTGGGACGGAAAGCAAATCAATCCCACCGTTTTGGGACAAGCTGCAAAGTTCAACGCATAACAGCTTATAAGAACTTTTCCCAAACCAGAAAAATCTTTTTTTTTCCAATCATAAAACATTCTTTTTCGGCAGAAAAAATTATTTTCATGGCGTGAAAATTTATTTTCAAAGCTTGATAATATATTTTCAAGGCATGAAAATAATTTTTTAAAGCCTGAAAATAGTTTTTCCACGAGAGATAAAATATTCTCTCGGCTACGAATACCTGGACTCAAATACAGGCAAATCCCATGTTGCCTATACAAGTGGAGCATAGAAATAATAATAGTTTTAGTAAGTACATTATAAATCGAAGAACTTTTGTATATTTGTAGCTGAAAAAGAAGAATTGGCAACAAGGAGTTAACTTACAGAAAATGATTAATTATGGATATACAGAAAATACAACAATACAAATCTGCCTTCGACTTGATAGCAAAGGACATCAAGGATGATGAAGGGAACTCTATCGATGTATGGTATGCACGTGAGTTGCAACAAGTGTTAGGCTATGCGCGATGGGAAAATTTCGTGGTAGCCATTGGTCGCGCTATGGAATCGTGTAAAACACTGGGAATCAGTATTGACGACCATTTTCGTGAGGTCACGAAAATGGTCCAACTTGGTAGTGGCTCACAGCGCGAAGTTCAAGACTTTATGCTTACCCGTTATGCCTGTTACTTGATAGCTCAGAATGGCGACCCAAAGAAAGAAGAAGTAGCTTTTGCACAAAGTTACTTTGCTGTCCAGACTCGCAAGGCTGAACTTATCGAAGAACGATTAAATGAAGTGGCGCGTCTGAATACCCGTGAACGCTTACGAGCCTCTGAAAAGCAGTTAAGTCGCAACATTTACCAACGTGGAGTAGATGACCGTGGCTTTGGGCGTATCCGTTCCAAAGGAGATTATGCCCTGTTTGGTGGGCTTTCAACAGACCAAATGAAAAAACGGTTGGGAATCAAAAGCGGTGCTTTGGCAGACTTTCTACCCACATTAACGATTGCCGCCAAGAACCTTGCCACAGAAATGACAAATTACAACGTAGAACAAAAAGACCTCTATGGTGAAGCAAGCATCACAGCTGAGCACGTACAGAACAATCGTAGCGTTCGCGGCATGCTGGGCCAACGCGGCATCAAGCCAGAGGAACTTCCACCCGCAGAAGACATTAAGAAAGTGGAACGACGTGTTGCCAAAGACGAAAAGAGCATGCTTAAAGAATCTCAAAAACTGCCAAAAGATAGCGAATGATGAGCAACAAAGAACCTGGATACGTTTACATACTGACAAATCCAAGCTTTAGGGAGGATTGGGTGAAAATTGGCAAGAGTAGCCGTCCTGTAGATGTGAGAAGCAAAGAACTGTATATACAGCAACTTAAGGAGATTTTCGAACATGTGACACCGGAGCCTTTGGTATTAAATAATTCTCGCAACACTCCTATTTTCCATTTCGCTTGTGCCTCAAATAATCCAAAGGCAGTAAAAATCGCAACTGACATCATCAATAAAAAGCAGAAGAAATGAAAACGACAAAGATAGAATGGACGGATAAAACTTGGAATCCAATAACAGGATGTACTAAGAAATCTACTGGCTGTGCTCATTGCTATGCAGAGGTGATGGCTCGTCGCTTACAAGCTATGCGGTTGGATAAATACCGTAATGGTTTTGAACTGACGCTACATGAGGATGACTTAGACGAACCTCTCCAATGGAAGAAATCTCATAATATCTTTGTGTGCTCCATGAGCGACATTTTCCATGAGGATGTTCCATTTGAATTTGTTGACAAAATAATGAATACTATTTCAAGAACTCCACAACATAGATATCAGATTCTTACGAAAAGAGCTGAACGGATGGCAGAATATTTCAAGAGGCATCTTATTCCAAACAATGTTTGGTTAGGCGTAACAATCGAATGTAAGAATACTAAATCTCGCATTGATTTTCTTCGTCATCTTGGTGCAACAGTCAAATTTCTTTCGTGTGAACCTTTGGTGGAGGACTTGGGGGAGATGGACTTAAATGGAATAGACTGGGTTATTGTTGGTGGCGAAAGCGGGCCAAAAGCAAGACCTATGCAACCTGAGTGGGTTATCAATATCAAACAACAGGTGGAGCATCAAGGTGCAGCTTTCTTTTTTAAACAATGGGGAACCTGGGGAAGTGATGGCATCAAGCGTAACAAACATGCCAATGGAAAGTTATTACTTGGTGAGGTTGTTCAACAAATGCCTGGTAAGAAAGTCTGTTAGCATAAGACAAACAATTCTTTCTTTTTTGGGGGGGCTATCCTTTTATAGGGAACACATGTATATAATGTTTCAGGAAAGGAAAACTGTAGTTTCAAATAATGCAGTTAAAATATCAATTATTCAAGGTCTGTTAATGAATAATGCTGTATTTTTGCATCGTAATACAAAAAAACAGCATTATGGTGAAGCTATTTATCGTGTTGGTGGCACTGATGTGCAGCTTGAGCGTCATTGCCAACAAGAAAGCAGAGATACAATCTGCTGACGAAAAGATGTATCTGCCTCTGGCTTTCGGCAACGACACGTTGAACCTCCGTCAGGACAAGATGAGTCGTGTATATATTGCCCCCAAGAAGATACTATGGTCGCAAGGTACAATACGCAACCTTGAGAATCTGCTTGACATTGATAACGGACAAGCTGATTTGGTGAATTCCAGTTCATGCTATATGCAAAGTACAAAGGAGGGAGGCACTTCCATAATCCTTGACTACGGACGCGAACTGCACGGAGCACTTAAACTGGTTGTCGGCTCAGGATCTGCTGCCAACTTCAAGATGCGTGTAAGACTGGGCGAATCAGTTGCTGAGACATGCAGCGAAATAGAAGGCGGAACAGCTACCAACGACCATGCCACCCGCGACATGATAGTTACTGTTCCACGTTACGGTCAGATTGAGATTGGCAACTCAGGATTCCGCTTTGCACGTATAGACCTGTTGGATGACGAGGCTTCCCTCTATCTGAAGGAAGTTACCGCTGTATTCCGCTATCGCAATATCCCATACCTGGGTACATTCCGCTGCTCAGATGACCGTCTGAACGAAATATGGAATACCGGTGCATACACCGTCCACCTGAACATGCAGGAATACATTTGGGACGGTATCAAACGCGACCGATTGATTTGGCTGGGAGATATGCACCCGGAGACAAACACTATCAGTACCGTCTTCGGGGATGAAGAAAGTTTCTATGCCAGTCTGGATTTAGCCATTGAGCAATACCCGTTGCCTAACTGGTTCAATGGCATGAGTGCCTACTCGATGTGGTATCTGATTATTCAGTACGACTGGTACAGGCATTTCGGGAATCTGGACTTCCTGAAAAAACATGCCGACTATATCCTTGGGCTCATCGACCTCATCGGTTCACATGTTGAGGAAGACGGTTCTGAGCATCTTTCCGACAGTCGTTTTTTAGACTGGCCATCCAGTCCGAACACGGCAGGAGTTGAGGCAGGCTACAGGGCATTGCTCTGCTGGGCTCTGCAGGACGGGGCACAGCTTTGTTCCCTGCTTGGCAATGAAGCTAAAGCACAGAAATGTGTAGAGATAGAGAACCGCCTGAAGAAGAAAGTGTTACCTCCCAACCATCTGAAGCAGGCAGCTGCATTAATGGCTATTGCAGGATTGATGGAGGCAGAAACAGCTGCCCGTGACTTCCTGCTGCCTGGTGGTCCCAAGGGCTTTTCCACTTTCTATGGCTACTATATGCTGGAAGCTTTGGCAATGGCCGGACACTACGAGGAAGCGATGGATATCATCAGCAGTTTCTGGGGTGGAATGCTTGACATGGGAGCCACCACTTTTTGGGAAGACTTTGATCTGGACTGGACAAAGAATGCAGGACGAATTGATGAATTTGTACCAAAAGGGAAAAAAGACATTCACGGCGATTACGGAGGATATTGTTATGTAGGTTACCGCCATAGCTTATGTCATGGTTGGGCAAGCGGTCCTACAGCTTGGCTCAGCAACCATGTTTTGGGTGTAGAAATACTGGAACCTGGCTGTAAGAAGGTACGCATCACCCCACATTTGGGTAAACTGCAATGGGCTGAAGGCACTTATCCGACTCCCTACGGACAAATATGGATACGTCATGAGAAACAGGCTGACGGTACCGTAAAATCAACTGTCAAGGCACCCAAAGGAGTGAAGGTTACAAAATAATCAGACACTTCTTAGAAACTTGCGTAGCGAATGGGCCTCAACACCCCTACGACGGGCATAATCCAGCAGCTGATCCTCCCCTATGTTACCGACAGAGAAATGGCATGCAGCAGGATGCGAGAACATAAAGCCACATGTACTGGCATGCGGTATCATTGCCCCGTTTTCTGTTAACTTGATACCTAAAGAGGGAAAATCCAGCAAATCGGAAAGAAGAAAACAAATACTTTGGTCTGGCAAAGAAGGATAGCCAACAGCCGGACGCTTGCCTTGGTATTTCTCGGCAAAAAGTTCATCCAAGGTAAAATGCTCGTCAGGAGCATACCCCCACCACTCTCGTCTTGTCTGCAGATGTCCCAGTTCTGCCGTTGCTTCTGCCAGACGGTCGGCAACAAGGCTTTCCTCGAGTCCCTTAATAGGAATGGTATTGGGAACAGTACTGGCAAAAATACCTATCTTGTCGGGTATGCAAGAGGAAAGGGGACGAACAAAATCAGCAAGACAAAGGCAAGGCTTTCCTTGTTCTGAATGTTGTTGACGGAGAAAAGGAATGCACTTTCCTGAATCAACAAGAACGATATCTTCCCCATTCGAATTGGCATCCAAGAGTCGGACACTGAAAACCGTATAATATCCTGCTTCATCCCATTCACGCAAAAGTTGTTGAGCCTCATCGAAAAGTTTCATGGCCTGTTCTGCCCGACTCCTTTCTTCCTCTGGGAAAGCTTGCAACCAGTTCTGGCGACAGGCTACACACCCATGAACCTTGGCTATGCTGCTATATCGTGCAGGAAATCCCCAGGCGTGAAAGAAATAAAGCCAGTTTATGTAACTGGCTGCTTCGTGAATGGGATAATGTCGGATATAAGTCATTGGTCTGGATTCTCAATAAAGCCTTGATATTTCTTGGGCAATGCCGACATGATTGTCTTATAACTCTGTTCCATAACATCCTTTATCTCTTCCTGATCCAAGGGATTCGGCAAAATAGGCTCATGAATGACAAGCCGCAAACGGTGCCATGCTACGAAATTAAAACCTTTCTGGCGAGGCAAGACATCATATGAACCGTCGATGGTTAGAGGAACCACGGGCAACTGCAACTGATGAGCTATCTGGAATGCACCTCTACGAAACTTTCCCATGTGACCTGTAAAAGTGCGCGCGCCTTCAGGAAAAACAACCAGACTTATGCCGCCTTGCAACACCTCTCGTCCTTGCTCACAAGTAGCACCTATGGCTTTGGGACCACTCTTATCCACCATCACATGACCTGCTCTCTCGCACGCCTTACCTATCAGAGGTATCTTACGCAGGGATTTCTTCATCATCCACCTGAAATTTCTTCCCAAAAAACCGTAAATCAAATAAATATCATAAGCTCCCTGATGATTGCTGACAAAGATATAAGACTGGTGTTTGCTCAGGCGTTCCCTTCCCTCTACCTTAACGGGGAGCAGGCATACCCAGCACATCAAACGGCTCCATACCATAGGAGGATAGTAACCGACCCAAGCCGGACAAACGGGACTGAAAAGAATTACGAATACTGCACAGAGGATGGTTGCAACCAAGAGAATGGGACCTGCTATAAACAACTGATAAAGCCAATATAGGTATTTCATATGTTTCTAAAATCAATATTGACGCAATTTTTCCATGTTACTCTCAGCTGCCTTCATGTACTCCTTCACATAAGGATGATTTTTGAAGTAAGGAGGAGCCTGCGAAATAATTTCCTCGATCTGCGGATTTAAGATAGGGTATTGGAAACCGCTCGTCATTATCATAAATACACCGGGACCCAATACATTATTATAATTCGCACGGATAAAACGTGTTATCAGTTTATCGTTTTCCATTTCTAATTCACGGGCCTGTTCTCCCAGTTCTGCCAGAACCTGCTCGTGATCTACTCCGTTCGAAATCATTTGAAACTCAAGATGAGGCAATTCCGCCATACGCGCATCAATTTGGGATTTTCTATGAATAAAATTGGTAAGACTGTCATTCAAAGGAGTTCCTGTAGCACTTTGGAAATTTTCGTCAATACGCACATTGACATCACCACTTTCCAACACAACAGGCATCACACTGTTGCTTTCCAGAAATACGTTTGCCATCATCACAGAATCCATTATTCCACGAAACTTAAACCTTCCGTGAACTACCCGTGAGGAATCTATGGCAAGCATGTCATCATCCTTGAACACCCTAAGGTACAACATCTTACCTTCCAATCCTTCCACATTGGACGTCCCGGAAACGAGATACTGTTCCGAGCAAGAGGTAAGCATAAGAACCCCAAAGATTAAAGAGTATAACGACTTCTTCATATCACAACATTCATTCTGTCATACAAAGATAATCAAAAAGAAGGTTCGACGGCTAACTTTTAGTACTTATTAAGACTTTTTTGCCTTTTGTAATGCATTGGGGAGTCGCCAAGCTGTGTACAATTCCAAAACACATCCTATTGCTAATGCCACAATCCATTCGTTCCGGCGGGCAAACCCATACTGATAAACCTGCATACTCATACACAACACTGTAGCCAGAAACATCAGGCAGGCAAACAACTGCTGCCTACGTAACCTGGCGACGACCAGATCGTTTCCCTCGTACACAGCGCGCAACTGCATTATACAAAAAAACATGGCACCAATGCCATACACATACAGGGAAATCTCTGAACTGAAAATATGTAGGGCAACACCAATGAGCATCAGAATAGCTCCTATGCGGAAAAGAAGATTCTCCAAAAAAGAAAGTTCGCGTATCATTGCACTTATCTTAAAGCTGAATCTGAAGACACAGCGGAAGCATCCTCTTCTGCATCTCTTATCACAAAAACATCCTCTCCCTGACGCTTCATAAAATATCTCTCGCGTGCCATTTTCTCTATCGACTTGGGGTCGGAATCCATCTCACGCAACTGTTGGTCAGCCTTCTCATACTGAGTCTTATATGCTTCTATCTCGTTCCTTAACTGTCCCATTCTGCTACGGCGGTCAAAACGGTGCATAAAACTGTTGTCGTCAATAAATCCGACAATCAACACAATGAAAAAGATAACCACCATATACTTATGACGGCGTATGAATAGAAACACAGAATTTAATCGGCTCATATTATCTTGGTGCTAATTTTGAGCAAAGGTAGAAAAAAATATGCTCACTTATAACAAGAAGCCACTTTTTTTTCATATTTTTGCACAAAACTACAAAAACAGAATGGAAGAATATATTGTTTCCGCACGCAAATACAGACCGCTTAATTTCGATGCAGTGGTCGGCCAGCGTGCACTAACCGCAACTCTAAAGAATGCCATCGCTTCTGGAAAGTTGGCACATGCCTATCTTTTCTGCGGACCCAGGGGTGTAGGTAAAACCACCTGTGCCCGTATCTTTGCAAAAGCTATCAACTGTCTTTCTCCCAAGGATGGAGGAGATGCCTGTGGCCAGTGCGAAAGTTGTATGGCTTTTGACCAGCAGCGTTCCATGAACATTCATGAGTTGGATGCTGCCAGCAACAATTCTGTAGAGGATATTCGCGAATTGACCAAACAGGTACAGATTCCGCCACAGATAGGTAAATATAAGGTTTTTATCATTGACGAGGTACACATGCTCAGTGCCTCCGCCTTTAATGCTTTTCTGAAGACCTTGGAAGAGCCCCCCTCGTACGTGATCTTCATTCTTGCCACAACAGAAAAGCACAAGATTCTGCCCACAATTCTTAGTCGCTGTCAGGTTTACGACTTCCAACGTATGACCACACAGTTAACTATCGACCATTTGATGTATGTTGCCGAGAAAGAAGGATATACAGCAGAACCTGAAGCTCTAAGGCTAATAGCCGAGAAAGCTGACGGCGGTATGCGAGATGCCCTAAGCATCTTCGACCAAATGGTCAGTTTTACAGGTGGTAACATTACATACGAGCAGGTTGCAAAGAACCTGAATGTGTTAAGCACCGAATACTACTTCCAATTGGTAGATTACTTCTTGGCAGGTAATGTTCAGTCAAGCCTGTTGCTGTTGAACGATGTGCTTAACAAAGGCTTCGACGGGGGAAATTTTGTAAATGGACTTGCCACCCATCTACGCAACCTATTGGTTAGCCGTGATGCGGTAACACTGCCTCTTTTGGAAATGAGCGATAAGATGCGCGCCAAGTATCAGGAACAGGCTCTAAAGTGCAAGCCCAAATTCCTTTATCAGGCTATTAAACTTTGTAACGATTGCGACCAGACTTATAGAACCAGCAGAAACAAACGTCTACAAGTAGAGATATGCCTTATACAAGCATCGCAACTTACCGAAGAAGATGTGCCTGGCGCGGGGCGTCGCCCTGCCAGAATATTAAAACCGATTTTTACAGAACAGGTTGCCAAGTCCCAGACAGCAGCCAGTTCACCAGTTGTTGCACCAAAGGCTGATGCATCAGTAGCACCTCAGCCCCAGCAAGTTGAACCCCAGCTACAGTCTCCTGCAACTCCTACGACAAATATCAACCAACCTAAGGTCATCCTCCGCAACGTTAGTTTCAAACACTTTGGCAGCAAGAATACGAATAACAAAGAAATAGAAAAACAGGAGGTTACATCCGAAAATATTGCCACCAACAAACCCCTTGATGATAATTCGCTGAAAGAGAACTGGTTTGCCTACGTGAACAGCCTGCCACGTGAACAAATGGCCATAGCGCAACGAATGCGAATGCTACAGCCTGTTATCACAGGTCCATCCACTATAGAAATTACAGTAAATAGTCCACAGATTATTCACGAGTTGAATGATTTGAAGGCTGACATGGAGAAGTTTCTTCGTTCACACCTTCAGAACGGCGAATTAACCATTACCTTCCAATTGGCAGAACAAGAGGAATTAAAACGTTCTTATAGTAAGCAAGAGTATCTGCAGGAACTGGAAAACATGAATCCTTCACTTACCAGCTTGATAAACGAACTGAAATTAGAGTTCGACTAGAGGTCGTGGTGGAGCAGGCGGAATTCAGCCATCTCTGCATATTTTGTTCCCGGCCGTCCGTAATTTGCATACGGATAGATGCTTATACCGCCTCGTGGAGTAAAGATACCGGTTACCTCTATGTATTTGGGATCCATAAGTTTTACCAAATCCTTCATAATCTTGTTCACGCAATCCTCATGGAAATCACCATGATTGCGGAAACTGAAAAGATACAGTTTCAAACTCTTGCTCTCCACCATTTTTTTATCCGGCAAATAGCTGATGCGTATCTCAGCAAAGTCTGGTTGCCCAGTTATGGGACAAAGACTGGTGAATTCCGGGCAGTTAAACCTGACCCAATAGTCGTTCTCCGGGTGTTTATTCTCGAATGCCTCTAACACCTCAGGAGCATAGTCGCTCTTGTACTCCGTCTTACGCCCTAACGCTGTCAAGCCTTCATTTTCTCTGTTGTTCATATTTCTCTAAACCTTTTCTTCTTAACTGGCAGGCAGGACAATGTCCACAGCCATCACCCTGAATGCCGTTATAGCACGTCAGGGTCTTATACCTTATAATATCCATCACACCCATCTCATCGGCCAGTTGCCAAGTCTGGGCTTTATCCAACCACATCAAGGGGGTATGAATTCTGAACTGTTCATCCATGGCTAAATTGAGCGTCACATTCAAACTCTTGATGAAATTGTCCCGACAGTCAGGATATCCGCTGAAGTCCGTCTGACCGACTCCCGTCACCAAATCATAAATACCTTTATTCCGTGCATAAACAGCTGCTATGGAGAGAAAAAACATATTTCTGCCAGGCACGAATGTCGAAGGAACGCTATCGGCAGGTTTCTCTTCCTCTATCTGCAACGAAGTATCTGTCAGGCTGCACCCTGTGCTCAGCTTAGAGATAAAACTTACGTCCATGCAATCCCACTCCACATCGGCTTCCTTGGCCAATTCCTTAGCCAAATCCACCTCCTTCACATGTTTCTGCCCATAGATGAAACTCAGGGCTATCACGTGCTTAAAGTGTTGTTTAGCCCAATACAAACAGGTGGTGCTATCCTGTCCGCCAGAAAAGACAACCAATGCAGATTCGCCCATCATAACTGGAATATATTTATCGGATTATATGTCTCATCGAGATCATATACATCTGTTCCCTCACGACGCTTTACCCACTGCACGACCCTAATGGTTAGTGGCAGTGCGATTATCTCGTACAAAGTCTTGGTAATAACCTGTAGCACCATTAGCTTTATTAAATCAGGCACAGGAACCAGACCTCCGAACGCAAAAGGAAAGAATATCAGACTATCTACACCCTCGCCCCAGAGAGTACTCATTACGGCACGTTTTGAGAAATGCCTTCCTTCACTGGTTTTCTTCATCTTGCTCATCACATACGCATTCACAAGGCTGCCAAGTAAAAAGGCCATGAATGAGGCCACGGTAATTCTGGGCGTCAGACCAAAGACAAAATTAAAATGCTCCTCGTGCTCTGCCCAGAAATCAGCAGCAGGCAGTATAACAGCCAACTGACCAAGGATAACCACAAAGAAATTCATTAAGAAAGCCATCCATATAACAAATCTGGCTTTGCGATACCCCCATACCTCAGCGATACAGTCGTTAAGAATGTAAGAGATGGGGAAACAAAGCACACCAGCTGTCATGGTAAAACTTCCGAATTGTAAAATCTTGGATTCTAACAGATTACTTGCAATAAGGCAAGTACAAAACAGTATCCCCATATACATGAAGGACGCTGATACAGTTTTCACTTGTGTCATATTCTTGTTTTGTTTTAAAAGAGGTTAGCAAGCACTCTTTGAGTTAAAAAATAGCGGAGAGACAGGGATTCGAACCCTGGGTACCCGTAAGAGTACGCCGCATTTCGAGTGCGGTCCATTCGACCACTCTGGCATCTCTCCTTTTCTTAATGCGACTGCAAAATTACTGCTTTTGCGGTAAACGGCAAAGAAAAAAGGAAAAAAAACTACAGGTTACCCAAGAAAAGACGTGTTACCAGGAAACTTTTATCGGCCATTGTCTGCCAAAAGTTCAAGTACTCTTCGAAATGTTCTTCAGCTCCCGGTGTATCACTGATAATGCGGAAACTTACGAATGGAACATCATATAGATGACACACCTGAGCTATGGCAGCAGACTCCATATCTACAGCAAGTCCATCGGGATAGGTCGCTTTTATGATATTCAGTTGGTCTCGGTTGGTGATAAACTGATCGCCTGTACAAATCAAGCCGGGAACGATGCGGACATCAGAAGACAAAGATGCTGCCGTCTCCACCATTTCTCCATCACTCTCAAAGAAACGGGGCAATCCTTGAACCTGACCAGGATCCACATCATCACCACATAAGACATCATGGTAACAAGTCTGTTTACTCACTACCACATCCATTACTCTCAGACAAGTATCAATACCTCCTGCCACGCCCGTGCTGACCACTCTATTAGGTTTGAAATTGATAATCAGATTAGTCACGCCCGTAGCAGCATTCACCTTTCCTATACCACATTGTAGCAATACAATGGTCTTGTCGCCTAACTTACCAACCAGAAACTCTTGCGGTCCTATTTTCTCCGACTTTTTGTCTGTGAGAATTGAAGCAATCTGCTTAAATTCTACACTCATAGCTGTGAGCACGCCTATTGTTTTTCCCATTCTCTATATTTTTTTACAAAAATACATAATTTTTCTTTCTGACCCAACTTTTGCAACTCATTTGCAATAGTATCTATGTACTTTTGCACCCAGAAAGATAAAAGACATGAGATATGAACGTACTATTAGACATTTTGAAAGAAGTTTGGGTTTTGACAAACGAGATGTCACCCTACCTGCTACTGGGCTTCCTGTTAGCAGGACTCATGCACGAGTTCCTCCCCAGCACGTTGTACACCAACCATTTAGGTAAGAACAACTTCCGGTCAGTTTTCCTTGCGGCACTCTTTGGCGTTCCTTTACCCCTCTGCTCCTGCGGTGTTATTCCTACAGCAATGGGATTAAGACGAGAAGGAGCCAGCAAGGGAGCCACCGTTTCGTTCCTGATTGCGACTCCCCAGACAGGAGTGGACAGCATCATAGCCACCTATAGCCTTATGGGGCTGCCCTTTGCTGTCATCCGTCCTATAGCTGCATTCCTGACTGCTATTCTTGGAGGTACGTTGGTAAACAGACTCTCCCCCAGCCCCTCTCTTGTAGAGCGGGGAGCAAATACCATAAAGAATATCCCCCGCCCTACAAGGGAGGGGTACAAGGGGAGGGTCCGCTCTTTACTTACCTATGCCTTCGTAGAGATGATGGAAGATATTGGCAAATGGCTGGTGATTGGACTTATCATTGCCGGCATCATCACAGCCGCTGTTCCCGACTCATGGTTTGTTGCCTTCCAAGACAACACATTATACAGCATACTCTTTGTACTGCTGTTCAGCATTCCCATGTACTTGTGTGCTACGGGAAGCATCCCCATAGCTTTGGCCCTGATGATGAAAGGTCTTACTCCAGGCGCAGCCCTGGTGTTACTAATGGCTGGTCCAGCCAGCAACGTTGCCAGCATACTAATAATAAATAAGGTATTAGGGCGCAAGACACTCGCCGTTTATCTTTTCTCTATCATTGCTGGAGCCATAGTTTTTGCTTTGGGTATTGACTACATGTTACCCGCCGAGTGGTTCGCTACTCCGGTCACTCACATGCAGGACTGTTGTGCCGTGCAACCTGGTTGGTTCAACATCCTATGTACCATATTGATGATTCTTTTACTCTTGAATGCCCTCAGCCCCCAGAAACTATTCGGTGGACATCATCACTGCCATTGCCATGACTGCAAAGAGAAAAATTCCCAATGCGAATCTCCAACTATCAACTATAAACTATCAACTATAAACTATAAAATAAAGGGTATGACCTGTCACCACTGCGCTGCCAATGCCCAAAAAGCCATTGCATCCGTAGAAGGAGTTAAGACTGTTACCGTATCGCTCGAGGAAGGAACGGCACACATAACCGGCAATTTCCTCGATGATGACATCCGAAAAGCGGTGGAAAGTATAGGCTTTGCATTGGATAAGCAAGGATAACACCTATTAATATAACATAGTTTATAAAAAAAAGGCTCTATTTTTTGGCAATTTGAAAGAACTGTCGTATCTTTGCCGTGCAAAAGATAAGAAAATGGCACAGAATTGTAACTTTTTTAACGGCTATTATTTTTACTTTTACTTTGGCAAACTGAAGTAGAGCGGGTCGTTATATGTGCTAAATTATAACAAGGTATAGAAAAAAAGAAAGTAAACAATAAAGTCCCGCTCCACAATGAGCGGGATTTTTTTTAGAAAAAATATGAGAAGAATCGCAATACAAGGCATCAAGGGAAGTTTCCACGATATTGCTTCGCACCGCTACTTCGAAAACGAAGAATTAGAGCTGATTTGCTGCGACACCTTCGAGCAGGTGTTCCAACATATGAAGCAGGAAAAAGACATCATCGGATTGGTAGCCATAGAGAACACCATAGCCGGAAGCCTGCTACACAACTACGAGCTGCTACGTGACAGCGGTATGACCATCGTTGGCGAACACAAGTTGCGCATCAGCCACAGTATTATGTGTCTGCCCGAAGATGAATGGAAGGACATTACAGAGGTCAACTCGCACCCCGTAGCACTGATGCAATGCAGAAATTTTCTTTCTGAACATGACATGAAGATTGTGGAAGTAGCAGACACAGCTGGAGCTGCGGCTAATATCAGCAAGAAACAACTCCACGGTCATGCTGCCATCTGCCACAAGGATGCGGCACAGATTTACGGCATGAAGATTCTGCAGGAAGGAATCGAGACCAACAAGCATAACTTTACCCGTTTTCTTGTGGTTAGCAATCCAGAGAAGGCACATACGTTACGCAAATTTGAGGAGTTGAACAAAGCAAGCCTGGTTTTTACCTTACCCCATGAGGAAGGCAGTTTGTCGGCCATCTTAAGTGTATTGTCGTTCTACAAACTCAACCTCACAAAAATTCAATCGCTCCCAATCATTGGAAAGGAGTGGCAATATATGTTCTACATAGACCTTTCATACAACGATTATACTCGTTATAAGCAGGCCATCAATGCTATTACGCCACTTACCAAGGAGCTAAAACTGTTAGGAGAGTACAAAAATGGAAGAGAAACAATTTAACATACAACCAGCAGACAGACTGGCAAGTGTACAGGAATACTATTTCAGCAGAAAGTTGAAAGAGGTAGCTCAGATGAATGCTCAGGGACTGGACGTTATTTCACTTGGCATTGGAAGTCCTGACATGCCACCTTCACAGCAAACCATCGATACCCTATGTCGCGAAGCCCAGAACCCGACAGCACACGGCTATCAACCCTACGTAGGAATCCCCGAAATGCGACAGGGCATGGCTGATTTCTACCGGCGTTGGTATGGTGTGGAGTTGAACCCCAACACAGAGATTCAGCCTCTCATTGGAAGTAAGGAAGGTATTTTACACGTGTCATTGGCTTTTGTGAACCCAGGCGACAAAGTGCTGGTTCCCAATCCAGGTTACCCTACCTATACATCACTAAGCAAATTGTTAGGAGCCGAGATCGTAAACTACGACCTTTTTGAGGAAAGAAATTGGCAACCGGATTTTAAAGAATTAGAGAAGATGGACCTAAGTGATGTTAAACTCATGTGGACCAACTATCCCAATATGCCCACTGGTGCCAGTGCCACAATAGACTTATTCGAGAAACTGGTTGATTTCGCACGCCGACACAACATCGTTGTGGTAAACGACAACCCCTACAGCCTTATTCTGAACGAATACCCAATCAGCCTGCTGCAGGTACCGGGTGCTAAGGATTGTTGTATAGAATTCAACTCTATGAGCAAAAGCCAGAACATGCCAGGTTGGCGTGTGGGATGGATTTCTTCCAACGCTCAGTTCATACAATGGATTCTGAAAGTGAAGAGCAATGTTGACAGCGGCATGTTCCGCCCCCTTCAACTGGCAGCAGCCGAGGCTTTGCACAATCCCGACGAATGGCATGCCAACTATAATCGCAAAGTTTATGGTAAGCGTCGTGCTATCGCAGAAGAGATCATGAAGACCTTGGAGTGCACCTTCGACCCTTCACAAGTGGGAATGTTCTTATGGGGTCGCATACCGGACAGCTATGCCGATGTGGAGGAACTCACAGAGCGCATTCTACACGAGGCACGTGTATTCATCACACCCGGCTTTATCTTCGGCTCCAACGGCAAACGATACATCCGCATTAGCCTATGTGCCAAAGAAGAGAAGCTTCAGGAAGCTCTTGAGAGAATAAAATCCTTAAAGTGAAGAATGAAGAGTGAAGAGTGAAGAATATGAATTAGACTTTAGAGGCTAGGCTTTAGTTAACGCTAACCGCTAACCGCTAACCGAAATACGGATTCGCTAACCGCTAACCGCTAACCGAAACTTTCTTCTCTCTTAATTCTTAATTAAAACGGTAAACAGTAAACGAAACAAAATATGGAACTTCAATTACAACCATTAAACTTACCTAGCGATCAGGAACGTGCTTTCATTATCGCCGGTCCTTGCAGTGCAGAGACAGAAGAACAAGTTATGACCACCGCCAAACAATTGGCTGGCAAAGGATGTCATCTTTTCCGTGCTGGAATTTGGAAACCACGCACCAAGCCAGGAGGTTTTGAGGGACATGGTGAACCCGCCCTCCCCTGGCTGGCAAATGTAAAGAAAGAAACAGGAATGCTGGTAGCTACCGAGGTGGCCACACCCGAACATGTAGAACTGGCACTAAAATACGGTGTAGATATCCTTTGGGTAGGTGCTCGCACTACAGCCAATCCTTTTGCTGTTCAGGCGCTGGCCGATGCGCTCAAGGGAACCGACGCAACAGTATTGGTAAAGAACCCCGTCAATCCTGACTTGGAACTTTGGATTGGTGCCCTGCAGCGCATAAACGGTGCGGGCATCCAAAAGTTGGGAGCTGTACATCGCGGTTTCAGCAGCTACGAGAAAAAGTTATACCGCAATGAACCGATGTGGCAGATTCCCATCGAACTGAAACGGCGTCTGCCTGAATTACCCGTAGTTTGTGACCCCAGTCACATCAGCGGCCGTCGAGATTTAATAGCTCCCCTCTGCCAGCAGGCTATGGACCTGGGATTTGACGGACTACTGATAGAGAGTCACTGCGACCCAGATAAAGCATGGAGCGATGCCTCCCAACAGGTGACGCCCGAAGTACTCGACTTTATTGTCTCCCGCCTTATCTTCCGCGACACAAGTGAACACCCCGACACGCTGAAAGACCTTCGTAAGGAAATAGACGAGATTGACAACGACCTGATAGACTTATTGGCCAAGCGTATGAGGATTTGCCGCAACATAGGAGAATACAAAAAAGAAAACGGTATGACCATCGTACAGACACGCCGCTATAGTGAGATTCTGGACAAACGCGGTGCTCAAGGTTCACTGCTAGGCATTGACACAGTGTGTATCAAGAATATTTTTGAGCATATTCATGAGGAGAGTGTTCGACAGCAGATGGAGATTATAAACAGACAGTAAAATGAAAATTTTGATTTTGGGCGCAGGTAAAATGGGTTCGTTCTTTACAGATGTATTGAGCTTTGACCATGAATGCGCAGTTTACGAGATAGATGCTAAGCGGATGCGTTTCCTGTATAACACGCAGCGCTTTACCAGCATGCAGGAAATAGAGGACTTCAAACCCGAGCTTGTCATCAATGCAGTCACGCTGAAATATACCATCGAGGTTTTCCAACAGGTACTTCCACACCTTCCGAAAGACTGTATCATCAGCGATATAAGCAGTGTTAAAACGGGGTTTAAGGAGTATTACGACAGTACTGGATTCCGCTACGTCAGCACACACCCCATGTTTGGTCCGACTTTTGCCAACTTGGGTGCTCTGTCTTCCGAAAATGCTATTGTCATCAACGAAGGTGACTACATGGGCCGCATCTTTTTCCTCGACCTTTACCGTCGTTTAGGCCTGAATGTTCACGAGTACAGTTTCGAGGAGCACGACGAGGCTATGGCCTACTCTCTGTCCGTTCCCTTCGTCAGTACATTTGTCTTCAGTGCCGTAATGAAGCATCAGGATTCGCCAGGCACCACTTTCAAACGTCACTTGAAGATAGCACGCGGTGTTCTGTCAGAAGATGATACGTTGTTGCGTGAGATCCTTTTTAATCCGAAGACTAAATCGCATGTAGAAAGAATCCGTGCAGAACTTAAAGAACTCATCCAGATTATAGATGACCGTGACGAGGATGCATTGAATAATTATCTTGTAAAGATTCGCAAGAACATACAGTAAGACAAAAAAGCCTGCTCATTGAGCAGGCTTTTTTTATGCTTAATCCATCACTTTAATGCGGACATTGCGATACCATACGTCATCACCATGATCCTGAAGTGCAAAGTAACCACCTTCCTTACCTTCCTCAATCATCAGACCGTAAGCATAGGGGAATTCACCACCCTTGCAGAACTTACTATTGTCAAGCATTTCCTTCCACTTTGGTGTCCAGAGATGATACTCCAGCACTTTCTCATCATTCTGATAGTGGATAACAGTACCCTTAAAGACAATAATCTTAGCCTTGTTCCACTCGCCAAAAGGCTTAGCATTCTGAGGATTGGCAGGAACCATATCATAAAGAGAAGCAGCCTGACGGTTTCCGTCAACACCTAACTGTGCATCTACGTGGTTGGCATTGTCCAGAACCTGGTATTCCGAACAACTCTGCCAAATTGGCAGCATCTCACCATTAGCATCCTTTGCTTCCTGAGCCAGATAGAAGATACCGGAGTTACCTCCCTTGCTGATCTTGTACTCCAGTTCCAGAGTAAAGTTAGTAAACTTGTGGGCAAACATTAAGTCGCCACCACCTTCAGCCTGAGCTTCACCAGTACCTGAACCCTTCAGGTGAATGCTTTCACCATCATTTTCCCAACTTGTAGGAACAGCATCCTGGCCATAACCACGCCATCCGTCCAGGCTGGAACCATCAAACAGGATGTAGAAACCTTCCTCGTCCTGCTTCAACTGGGCAAGGTCGTACTGAGCATTCTCTACAATCTCGGCCACGGCCTCTTCACCGGCGGCCTCAGTCTTGTTCTCACAGTTTTTGCAAGCATCGCAACCGCAGTCACACTTGCACTTGTTCTGGCAGCAAGAAGCCATCAGGGCCACAGTTGCTGCAAATAACAATGTTTTCTTCATAAATGAATAAATTGTTAAACTTAATAAAATATCAACGATTTGCCCACAAAGTTATATAAAATCATAAAACCACCAAAGCTATTTAAGATTATTTAAGTATCAAAAGATAAGAACCTCAGTTAATAATGGAGCTCCTCCAGAATTTGCAGTGACCCGAAAAAACATTAAACGACAAAGAAAAAAGACACCCGAAATTGAACGTTTTTACCATCGTTTTTGACAAAAATCATTGCAGTTAGCAAAAATTTGATTAATTTTGGTGCGAAATTCACGAATACAGATTAATCGCAAACTAATTTTCATATTGACAATATCATATACTGTCGAATAAACTAACTGAAAATGAGGAAGATTCTAATTGGAATGCTGGCCATCAGCCTTTCCCTCAGCCTACCAGTATCGTCACTGGGCGAAAAGATAAAAACAGACGAACTGGGTTCGGAAACAACCTTTGTGTTTACACCTCAATGGACAGCACAGGCGCAATTTGCCGGCTATTATGTGGCTGTGGCAAAAGGTTTTTACCGCAAAGCGGGAGTGAAGGTACGAATTGAGCATCCGACTACTACGCAGCCAGCCATGAGCCGACTGATATCTGGTGAGTGTCAGGCAACAACACTGCAACTCTGTCAAGCCATTGAAAGTATAGACAAAGGAACACCGTTGGTGAACATTCTACAAACATCCATGAACAACGCGATGGTCATCGTCTCAGCCCGAGGTAAAGACCCTCTGACGCAGAAGGGTGCCAAAGTAGGTATTTGGAGCGTAGGTTTTGGACAGTTAGCCATGTGCATGAGTATCAAGGACCACTTGGATTACCATTGGGTGCGATTTGCCCAAGATACGAATTTGTTTGTTGCCGGTGCACTTGATGCCACCTTGGCTATGAGTTACAACGAGTACTACCAGCTCATACAAGCAGGTATCGAGATGAACGGCAAAAATGTCTATCGTTTCTGCGACCACGGCTACAATGTACAAGAGGACGGCGTTTATATGACTCGTGAATATTATGAAAAGCACCGCGACCAGGCACACCGGTTTGCACTGGCCAGCCGCAAAGGATGGGAATGGGCTGTAGAGCACCCAGAAGAGGCTTTGGAGATAGTGATGCATTATGTAGAAAAGGACCACATTGCCACCAACCGCGTGATGCAGCGATTGATGCTCAGGGAAGTACTACGTCTTCAAGTGGATCGTGAATCCAAGAAACGAGAATTCCGGCTACGACCAGACATGGTGCAACTGGCCAGCCGCATGATGGCAGAGAACCGGATGTTAAGTCGAGAAGTAAAGTATAAGGAACTTATTGAGCCTTGAAAAACATATGAAAAGAATTCTGAAACATATACGCCGTAAACTCTCCATCAAAGTTAGCCTTTCGGTGGTGATATTTGCTGCAGTCATCTTTAACATAGCCCTTGGGTTCTTTTTTTACCAGGCTCGTGAGGCTGTACGGCAAGAGGCAATTAACCGTGCCATGCAGACACTCGACAAAACCTCTTTGTATGTCGAGGGCATCCTGAACCGTGCCGAGGTAGCTTCCAGAATGACCAAGTGGCTTGTGCAGCGACATCCCGACAAACCCGATTCCATGTTCGTCTATAGTCGTGGCATGCTGTTAAACAATCCCGACTTCTACAACTGTTCCATTGCTTTTGAGCCTTACTATTTCAAGGACAAGGGCCGCTATTTCTCTGCCTATACTAAGTACGACGGTGACAGTTTACGGACTATACAAGGCGGCAGCGACAACTACCAGTACTTCTATATGGATTGGTACCTTATGCCTATGTTGTTGGAAAAGCCATGCTGGACAGAACCTTACATGGATCTCGACATAGCTACGAACACTAGCGAGATGCTGACCAGCTACTGTCAAGCTATTAATGACGAACAAGGCAAGTTGATGGGTGTCATAAATATAAGTCTCTCCATCAATTGGCTCTCACAGACAATCTCCTCCGTTAAGCCCTATCCCAATTCCTACAGTATCATGATAGGACGTGGCGGAACCTATTTTGTGCATCCTGACACAACGAAGATTACCCGACAGACCATCTTCACACAGAGCATCGAGCATCCGGATACAGCCCTTACATCCCTAGGTCATGCCATGCAACGCGGTGAGGAGGGCGTGAAGCGAATGAAAATTGATGAACAATTCTGCTATGTATTCTACAAGCCTCTTGGCAAAACGGGATGCAGCATGGCCATCGTATGTCCGGAGACTGATATCTTTGGCGGTTTTGACAACTTACGCCATAGTGTCAGAATCATTGTTCTGATTGGACTTTTGCTCATGCTCATCTTTTTCATCCGCATCATCACCTCTGAACTGAGGCCGTTGCGGCAGTTGGCCACGGAGGTAAGGACAATCGCATCGGGACATTTTGATACCAAACTACCAGAACTAAAGCGTATCGATGAAATAGGCCAACTTAGCAACTCGTTTTCGGATATGCAGCAATCGCTTGTAAAATACATTGAAGAGCTGAAGAAAACTACAGCCCAAAAAGCCTCTATAGAGAGCGACCTCCGCATTGCAAGTGGCATACAGATGGCCATGCTTCCAAAGGTCTTCCCGCCTTATCCAGAACGAGATGACATTGATATATACGGGCAACTTGTTTCTGCCAAAGAGGTAGGTGGTGACCTGTTTGATTTCTTTATACGCGACGAGAAGTTATTCTTCTGTATTGGCGATGTATCGGGAAAAGGCGTTCCCGCTTCGCTGGTTATGGCAGTAACCCGCACATTGTTCCGCTCTGTGGCCGCACATGAGTCTTTACCCGACCGTATAATCAGCAACATGAACGAAACATTGGCTGCAAACAACGAATCAGACATGTTCGTCACCCTCTTCATTGGCGTACTGGACATGCCATCCGGTCGTATGCGATACTGTAATGCAGGTCATGATGCACCTGTATTAATTGGCAGCGGGACGGGACTGTTGCCTTGTGACTCAAATATCCCAGTAGGTGTTATGCAAGATTGGAAGTACACACTTCAAGAAACAACAATCGATCCTTGGACCACCATATTTCTTTATACCGACGGGTTAACGGAGGCTGAGGACAATAATCATGCTCAGTTTCAGGAAAAACGAATTCTTGATGTGATACGACAAGCACCACATACCCCCAAGCAACTCATAGAAGCCATGACGCATGCTGTGCATCAGTTTGTGGGAGGAGCAGAGCAGAGTGACGACTTAACCATGCTGGCTTTGCAATATAAACAACAACAGCCCGACATATACTATCAGCGTAGCCTTACTTTGCCTAACGACGTGCAGATGATTCCAGAACTGTCGAACTTCGTTGATATCGTGTGCGAAGCATCAAACCTCGATATGGATACGTGCATGCAACTGAACCTTGCTATCGAAGAGGCTGTCGTCAACGTAATGAACTATGCATATCCCAAGGGAGTTAAGGGAATGGTGAATATTGATGCGACAATCAGTAGCAAGGGGCTAAAGTTTGTCATCAGTGACAATGGAAAGCCCTTCGATCCTACAGCTAAGGCCGAGGTAGACACCTCCCTCTCTGCAGAGGAGCGTGGCATAGGCGGACTTGGCATTCACCTTATTCGCCAGATTATGGACAGTATTAATTATGAATATATTGACGGACGCAATGTCCTTACACTCCTAAAAAACATATAATTTTTTATGTTATTTGATCAATTCATTTTTGGGTTAAGTATTCACGCCTGGATTACAATCTTGACACTCATCGGCATCTTTGTTGTAATGGCCCGGTCTAAGGTTCCTGTCGAGGTGGTCTTCTTGGGTGCCCTGACCATACTATTGGTTACAGGTGTCGTCACTGAGGAGGAAGGAATGGCAGGCTTCGGTAGCGAGCCGGTTGTGATACATGCCGCCTACTTCGTGATTATTGCAGGACTATTGCATACGGGAGTGCTTTACTTGCTCTCAAAGAACGTGCTTGGCGAACCTAAGAATTATAACAATGCCTTGCTGCGCCTGATGATTCCGACCAGTTTTTTGGCCGCATTTTTGAATTCCACTAATGTGGTGGTAATGTTTATTGATATTGTTAAAATATGGGCTCGAAAACTTAATATTGCTCCCTCTAAACTTTTGCTTCCGCTAAGCTACGGGGCTACTTTAGGTGGTATGTGTACGTTGCTGGGCGACTCATCAAACCTGATTATAGCTGGTCTTTACTATAGCGAAACCGGTAAACAGCTAAATTTGTTTGAACCCCTGATACCTGGCCTAATCCTTACAGCAGTGGGTGTTTTAATAGTTGTATTGCTACAACGCTTCATACCCCAGCGCGAGTCTGCAGAACAGTCATTTGAGACCACAAGCGACTATACCGTAGAACTATTGGTACCCACAGACAACCCTGCTGTTGGCGAAACAGTTGCCGATGCAGGCTTATATAACGTTAAGGGCGGCTCGCTGGTAGAAATTGTACGTTTCGACCGTGAGATTATCATGCCTGTCCCCAAGGACGAATGGATTCTTGGCGGCGACCGCCTCATCTATGCCGGACAGATCAACGAAATTCTGGAGTTGAAGCGTACCCACGGCCTGGCTGCTGCCGACCACCACGTGTGGAGCATCAACGATATAGATACCAAACGCCGTATGCGCACGGCCTATATCACCTTTGGTAGCGACCTGATCGGAATGTCTATGACAAATAGCGATTTTGAAGAAAAGAATAATGTTGCCCTAATTGCTGTTGCCCGTCAGGGACATCGTGTGGAAGGACGACCTCGAGAAATACTCCTTGAGGCTGGTGACACACTGCTATTGGAGTGTCCGCCCAAGGGCGAAGAGCAATTCGAGAGAGATAACCGCCGTTCACTTACTTTCTTCGACAGTCATTTCATACCGCAGATAGGACCAAAGACTATTACCTCTGCAATCATATTTGTGTTGATGCTTGTCATATCATCCTTCCACTTAATACCACTTATGGCTGCTACCATGCTGGCTGCTGGATTGATGATTCTTTTAGGCTGCTGTCGTATGACTGGTGTTACCAAGTACATTGAGTGGGAATTACTGCTTGTGCTGGGTGTTACCGTGGTTTTCTCGACAGCCATCGCCAAGACAGGTATTGCTGATAGCATTGCAAGCAATGTGCTTCATCTCTGCGGTAGCAATCCCTATATTGTTATGGCAGTAATGTGCTTGTTAGCTTCGTTGGCAAGTGAGTTAGTCAGCGATATGGGTGCAACGGCGATTTTCTTTCCTATTATGTATCATCAAGCGACTATGCTGGGGTGCAATCCCATGCCATTTGTTATTTCGCTCATGCTTAGTGTGTCTATCAGCTTTGCCTCGCCCATAGGCAGTAGCACTCACATGCTTATCTACGGTCCAGGTTCGTTCCGTTTTACCGACTTTGCACGTCTTGGTATATGCATGCACATTGTGCTTCTTATCATTGCATTAGTAGTAGTAAATCTTATTTATCCGCTATATCTGTAAAGATTAAAATAACGAAAAAGAGAAATTAACAATAAAAGAAAAACAGTATGAATACAGTATTAAAAGAAGAAAACAATGATCTTGTGATGTATTTCGAAGGCCGTCTCGACACGGCTTCTGCTCCTGAAACCGAGAAGGCTGTTGCCCCTTTGAAGGAAAGTTCTGGACGCGACATTATCCTTGATTGTTCCAAGTTAGATTATATCTCGTCGGCAGGCTTACGTATCTTCCTTAGCATTCTGAAGAGTGCCAAGCCCAAGGGCGACCACGTTTATATCAGGGGCATTTCCGACAGCATTCGTGCAGTCTTTGCCATGACGGGCTTCGTCAACCTCTTCGAGTTCAAATAAAATTGCAGGCAGTATGGAGAGCACACTCAAACTAGATACACACGGAGAATCGTTGATGCAGCAGTACCGTGAACTGCTCCCCACACTGAAATTGCTAGCCCAAGAGGCCAACGAACAATTGCGCCAAGCTCTTGATAAACAGGACATATATGTCACTGCCATCGAATATCGCGTAAAGACCGAGCACTCTCTGGCCGGGAAGTTGGAACTGAAAGGTGCAAAGTACAAGAGCATCCATGATATTACCGACCTTGTAGGACTGCGCGTCATCACCTTTTATACCGATGAGGTTGACAAGGTCGCTGCCATCGCTAAACGCATTTTCGATATTGACTGGAAGGAAAGCGTGGATAAGCGAAAACTCCACCAGTTGAATTCCTTCGGCTATAACTCTTTACACTATATCTGCCGGCTCAAGACGGGTGGCCCGCGCTTTGAGTTGCAGATGCGAACGGCACTTCAGCACGTATGGTCCACCATCGAGCACGACATCGGCTATAAAAGCCACGTAAAGATTCCCAATGAATTTATACGACAGTTTAATCGTTTAGCGGGTATGCTCGAGCTCATTGATGATGAATTTAGCCGTCTGCGCCTCGTACTCACAGACTATCGTCGCCAGGTTCAGTCCCTTGTAAAGAACGGGCACCTCAACGAAGTGCCTCTTTCTGTCGACACGTTCCGCAGCTACCTCGAGCTACATCCCTTCGACCGTCTGAACCGTCGGATTGCCGCTGTTAACCAGGCCGAAATATACTCTGTATCGCTGCTTCCCTTCCTATTACTATTAGAATCTTTCGGGTTAAAGACCCTCGGTGATGTACAGGATTTCATCGATAACAATAGCGATGATGCCTACCAGTTGGCACTCTCTCACCTGGCTGTTACAGACATCGACATTCTCTCCTCCAGCACCGCCCTTCAGTACCTCAGCATGGTATATGTGCTCAAGCATGGAGGCGGTCGGGATGGACTGAAGGCTATCTTCGATAAGATAAATGGTGAATCAGATGCCAACGGTATGCTAGCCGACCTCATGCTCGAGCAAGCCGGAACGGATCCTTTTTTACAAAAGAGGCCTTAGGCTCTACGACAAGTATTGGATTATTTACAAACGTGATTAGACAGCAGACGTATTATTCTTGCCAACACGTGGAACACTTAGTCTTCTCCGCAACGGCTCGTCGTAGAAAAGCAGGAATAATGTTGCCAACAGCACCGATGCCACAAGAGTGACAATGGCGAGAAGCCATGGATGGATATAACCCTGATAAGGAGCCCCATCGCGCGCCACCAATGTAATATACAGATAAATAAGGGGAAAGTGAGTGGCATAAAGAGGGTAAGACAGTCGACCCAGAAAGGATACTGCACGCTGCTGTCTTCCCTGAACCATTCCTCGGGCACCAATCCAGATGATACCAGGGAAGAAAGAGAAAAGACAGACAAGCTGGTATATGGTCTCTGATTCTTTTCCGCCAAACAAGGGCAAGCCCAACAATACGACAAGAGCCAAACTACAGAACAGAAACACTGGTCCCGGCAAAGGCTCAGGCTTTCGCTGGCGGAACATTCTGGCCATGAGTAAACCCATAGGATAGGCATAAAGCATACGAAGTGCACCACCCAGAAGGTTCATGGGCTCGGAAGACCATCCGTAAGCAACACCACCATCCTCCTGTAAAAGGGCATAAGCGGCAATAGAGAATATGCCACACGCCACCCAGACACGAAGCCATTTGGTGGGAAGACGGTGAAGCAGGATACCATAAAGCAAACTGCCTATGTATTCGAAAAACAGCGACCAGTGCGGACCATTCAGGGGGAAAGCCTCGGTATTACCGCGAACATCCATACCAAGGGGCGAAGGAATCAGGAAGAGCCCCAACAAAGTGGCCCACATGACAGCCTGAAGGGATACCTCGGTGCCATCCCATTTGGTGCAGCCCTGTATCAGAAAAGCTATAAGCCCCAACAATACACCCATCACCACCATGGGATGTAATCTAATCAGACGTCTCTTAACGAATCCCCAGAAGGTAAGAGTACCCCCTCTCCCCGGATAAGGGCCGGAGGTGAGGCTTTCATCATACGCATACCCCATAACAAAGCCGGAAAGAATGAAGAAGAAGTCCACTCCCAGAAAACCATGATAGAACTCGTAGACAGGTGTAGGCCATACAAAGAAACTCTTGGCATCATTAAAAACATGGTATAAGAGTACCATTACGGCAGCAACACCTCGCAACCCGTCCAGAATATCGTATCTTGGTCTGTTCATATCAGTTTTTTCGTTTTTGCGCAACAAATATAAAGATTTTTTCTTTAACTTTGCATTGTGTTAAGGAAAAAAGTATGTTAGGAACCATAGTAAATACTATTACCATAGTTATCGGTGCAACATTCGGTGCTACCGTTCGTCAGGGTATTGGCGAGAAATACAAGAAAACCCTATTTGATGCGCTTGGCTTGGCTTGCCTGGTCTTAGGAATGAATGCTTCACTACCTAATATGGCCAAGAGCGAGTATCCCGTTCTGTTTATCTTGAGTTTAGCCATTGGAGGAATTGTCGGTACAAAGTTGGATTTGGCCGGATGTATAGACCGGCTGAATGCCAAGATTAATGCTAAGAGAAACAAGGAGAGCAACGGACTTGAGGGCCTGGTAACCGGCTGCTTACTTTTCTGTATTGGAACCTTTTCCATTGTCGGACCCGTATTGTCATGCCTTTCTCCCTCACAGGGATGGGCTTTCAACGAGTCGGGCAATACATTTCTTTATACAAATGCCACATTGGACCTTGTAACTTCTGCAGTATTGGCAGCTTCATACGGCTGGATTATGCTGTTAGCAGCTCCCATCCTTTTCTGCTGGCAAGGAATGTTCTACGCAATAGCTTATTTCTTTGGCGAAGCAATGCCGGAACCTATGCGTTGTGAACTGAGCATTGTAGGAGGCGTGCTTATTATCAGTTCTGGCCTAAGCATCTTAGGCATTAAGGATTGCAAGACGGTCAACCTCCTACCCTCTCTTCTGGTTCCTGTAATCTTCTACCTCGTATTCTAAAAAAAATTGCCCTGCGGATTCGCAGGGCAACTTTTTTATTTCTAAACTCTAAACTCTCATCTCTAAACTTTAAATATAATCACTTATCTCCAATAGCATGGAGATATTCGTTCCAAAGCTCCTCTACGCCATTCTCTGGTTTGTCGCCCAAAACGTGCTTCATAGCTTTATCCCATGACCATGGGTTCAATTCTGCTGCAGAGGCATTGAACTTACGAAGGAAATTCTTGTCCTTGTTCAACTGCAACCAATACAGGAAGTAACCTGCAACACGGTAACCCTTACGCCATGATTCGGCACGTGGACGGTCTTTACTCTTGAAGTCCTGTTCGAAACAACCGCATGCTACACGCACACCATCTGCCAAACCTTCAATAAAGCACCAGTTCTCACCGCCATCTTCGTATCGGCCACAACCCTGAGGATTTAACTGATAAGCATGGGTCAACTCGTGATACAATACACCACGTGTCTCATAATCCAGACGCATAGTATCATTGTTCTGGAAACTCTTCTCTATCCAGCCGGTAGTATAGCAGACACCAACCATATCACCGCCACCATACTTCCAACTGATACCGTCCTGGTTTACCAAACTGTAATTGATGGTTTTAATCTTAGGAATATTCTTATCCTTAGGGCCAAAGTATAAAGTCTGCAATACACGGCGAGCATTCTCCTGAATATAAGGTGTAGGATTGGGGATAATACTGTGATAAATCTTTGAACCCTCAGTCTGAGGAGCCTCATCGCGGAAAACAACCTCTCCCGGGTCGTAGTTCAGCCATTTCTTCTCTACCTTGATGGGTTCGTGATATTTGTTAACCTTCAACTGAGCATTGCCACTCATTGAAAATGCTGCAGCAAGCAGCATGAAAAAAATCTTTCTCATATACCTTAAATTTATGCTTTTATAGATTTTGCTTCGCAAAGTTAGCATCTTTTTGTTAAAAAAAGGAAATTGCTCTATTGCTTTTATAGTTTATTAAGATAAATATTTGTACCTTCGCAAATAAAATACAAAAAGATATGTACTACGTAACAAAAAAGATGGAGATTTCCGGCAGCCATTACATTACGATGGAACAAGGAAGTAAATGCGAACGATTACACGGGCACAACTGGTTGATTACCGTTTACTGCAAGGCAAAGGAACTGGACGAGGACGGTATGGTCGTGGATTTTTGCGAAATAAAACGGCTTGTCCATGGTACCCTCGACCATCAGGACCTTAATTCTATCCTACCCTTCAACCCTACAGCCGAGAACATCGCCCGCTGGATTTGCGACCGTGTTCCCCACTGCTACAAGGTGGATGTGCAGGAAAGTGCCAACAACATCGCTACCTACGAATGCGACGAATAAAGGTTATTTCTTTGTCCAGATCTGTGTCTCGTAGAACATAGCCACGTAACCACGTACTTTCAGTTCGTTACCCTCCAACCACATAGAGCACTTGTAGGTCTTTCCGTTTTTGGGATTGTAAATCTTACCGCCCTCCCACTTATCGCCTTTCTTGGATAGATTAGTCAGGATGTTGGTGCCGACAAGTTTGCGGCTCTGCAGTTTCTTGTCAGGATTATGGGTGTCGAGTTGTCCGTCACCTTTCTTTAACCAGACAATCTTGCCGTTCAGTTTGTCACCACTTTGGTAAATCTCCACCTGAGATTCGCCCCCCTCTGTTACCCATTTACCGACAACGCTCTGAGCGTATCCTGCCACCGACATCGTTGCCAGCAAACAACTAATAATAATTCCTTTCTTCATTTGTGTATTTTTGATTAAGAGATTATATTTCGCCTGCAAAGATACAAAAAAATGAGGTAACCTTCAGATTACCTTACAATATTTATAAAATATTTCTTTCGCTTTATTATACTATCAGAATTAAAGCAGCACTTTTACCGGTACACGTAGAAAAACTTACGGCTACACGTAGAAAGAATATTTCCTACACGTAGCCGTAAAATTTGTTTCATTAAACAATAATCAGAGTTCTGCGTCGCTGCACTCGAAGGTGTTGCCTCTGCGGATATCTCCTGTGGTAAGACCCAACTTCAGCCATTTCATACGCTGCTTGCTGGTGCCATGAGTAAAGGTCTCAGGCTGTGAGTAACCACGGGCTTTCTCCTGCAGGTAATTATCACCGATAACTTGGGCACAGCGAATAGCTTCTTCCAGGTCACCGTCTTCTATACTGCCAAACATCTTGTTATCGTGGTAGGCCCATACACCGGCATAGAAGTCGGCCAAGAGTTCCAGCCGGACACTTACCCTGTTAGCGTCCGTAGAGTTCATTCTGGACATCTGTTCGTGCGCTTTACCCAAAGAACCCAGCAGGTATTCTACATGATGGCCCACCTCATGGGCAATGACGTATGCATAGGCAAAGTCACCATCGGCTCCCAATTGCTGCTTCATAGAAGAGAAGAAAGAAAGGTCGATGTACAAGCACTGGTCTGCTGAGCAATAGAAGGGGCCCATGCTGCTCTGACCGTTTCCACAAGCTGTCTGAACACTACCAGTATAGAGCACCATCTTGGGAGGCTCATAGGTACGTCCCAGTTTCTTGAACTCCTCGGTCCACACATCTTCTGTTCCTGCCAGAATCTGCTTCGAGAACTTGGCCAGTTCCTGCTCCTCTGCGGTAAACTCGCGTCCGCCCTCAGCCTGCTCGGTGACATTCATCATACCAACGTTACTGACAATATCTTCCAGTCCGATGCTTCCTTTAGTAAGAAATGTCATTAAAAGGGCAATAACGACACCGCCAATACCTAAGCCACCCATCTTGGCAGCCGACATACCACGACGGTCATCAACATTGGTACTCTCTCTTCTTCCTGATAATTTCATAAGGTGTGCAGTTTGTTATTAGTATTCCATTACTGCAGGCAGCTCCTTAGCCTGAGCAACCATTTTCTCTACCTCAGCGAGGGCAGGAACGCGGCGAACCAGATGTTTCTGTTCGTTTACTTCTTCTAATTTAGCCTGCAGGTTAGCAGGAACACGGTGCTGCAATTCCTTAACGGTATCTACACCGGCAGCTTCCAACAACTCAGAGAACTGAGGGCCGACACCATTGATACGCATCAGGTCTGTGTGGTTTGCCCAAGTAAGAATCAACTTAGGAGAAATACCTGTAGCTTCAGCCAGTTCCTTACGTCCGGCAGGTTTTGCACATTTCTCCAACAAAGCATCGGTACTCTCAATACCAGCTGCTATTAACTTCTCGGCATATACATTGCCAATACCTTCCACGTCAACAATTTTGTAGTTCATAAGTAATGAGTTTTTAGGGTTTATAATAATGTTTATTAGTCTTGTTGGTTACAAAAATAGAAAAATTCTTCATACCAAACAATTATGACCATTTATTTTTATGAATATTAAGCATTTTTTTGTCAATTCATCATTATCTTTATCTCTTCATCCATTCCTTACGCTCCTGTTCAGACATCTTCTCTATGGCATACCTTAGAGCTGTGCGCGGCATCTCATGAGCATGTTGACGGAGGAAGTCGCGCAACAAATCCATTGAGACTCTTTTGCCCATCTCACGCAACATCCACCCTACCGCCTTGTGCATAAGGTCGTGCGGATGGTGCAGATGAATTTCGGCATAGCGTAGGCACCACAAGGCATCGCCCTGCTGTAAAGTTTTCCATGTGCATACCATACTCATACGTTGCCGCCACAGATTGCTGCTCCTTGCTAAGTCATCAAGTACCTTGCGTTTATAGTCAATAGTACCATCGCCCAATATGGTCGGCAAGAGCAGCCAATGTCCCAGAATCTTCGGCGCAGACATATCTACTAAATCCCAGTTATTGGCCTTATCTGCATATTTCAGATACAACGTCAGTATATCGTCGCGTTTTCTGATAGCTTCGGTGGCGTATACTGATCGCTTTGAAGCTGCCTTTTCGAATTGTGACACAAGTATCAACAGTCCACAGAGCCTTACTTCGTGCCAGTGCGACATCAATAGTGCAGGAATTTCACATAGGGGTGTGTCTGAGGCGGCCTTTACCACCTCGCGTGTCTGCGGAACTTTCAGACCCAAGAATTCATCACCCTCTCCATATTCGCCGGGCCCTGTCTTGAAAAAGCCCATCAGCACCTCTCGCTGCTTGTTATTTTGCAACGACTCCATGTAATCTACGATATCCTTTGCTGTCGGATTAACTATAGTTTTCATCACGTCAGACTATGATATTGGTTGAACTTTCAACTATCAGATACTACTATCGTTTTCTGATAAGAATTTCTCTATGCGATTTCCCTGTTTAATAAAAAAACAATTAATTCCTAACGCAAAAATACATATAATTACGGAAATTATTCTATTTTTGCACCAAAATTAACAATGACTTTTACAGGAATATGTCTTTTTTAGATTTGGTCAGACAAAGGTACAGCTGTAGGGATTATCAGTCCCATAGTGTAGAAAGAGAGAAACTAGATTACATTCTGGAGTGTGTACGGTATGCTCCTTCTGCAGTAAACAGACAACCATGGCATTTTCGAATCATTAGCAACAATGAGGAAAAAGCCAAGTTGCAACAATGCTATAATCGGGACTGGTTCAATACGGCTCCCATGTACATCATCGCCTCTATTCTGCATGACGAGGAATGGATTAGAGCAGACGGGAAACATCATGGCGATATTGATATTGCCATAGCAGTTGAACATCTTTGTCTGGCCGCTACAGAGCAGGGCTTGGCTGCATGCTGGGTATGTAACTTCAATGCACAACTATGTAAGGAGTTATTTGCCTTTCCTGATAACGAAGAGCCTGCCGTAATCATTCCTTTAGGATATGCCGCAGATACCCCCAAGGATAAGAAGCGTAAGACAATGGAAGAAATAGTCCGATAATTCACTGCTTTTATACAAAAAAAGAATCCGTGCAACTCATTGAGCAACACGGATTCTTTTCTTATTATAATTGGTTATTTTTTTATTTGACCTCCTCGAAAACGACTCTAACTGGCTATCAATGCGTAAGCACCGGATATTGCACACATGTCGCAAAAACGGAAATAACCATTGATAATCAACATGTTACAAAATCACTGCGAAGGTACAGATTCCTCCCCAAACAACCAAAAGAAAACACAGAAAAAAACACAAACCTGCCACATTTTCTTGATATTGGTTGGGTGTAGAATGCTCAAATGGCAATGAAACGGTAAGTGGCAAGAGTCATGTTACATAGTTCTTTCAATGATTGTTCCTAATTATCAGGCACCAATAATAATCAATATTATCAATCATAAATAGAATAAAATATCGTAGTAGAACGTATAAGACATATAAAATTGTTTAAACTAGTATTTCAGTTTTCTTATTTCAGCCATCTCATCCTCTCTTTTGGCCATAGCTTCAAAACTTCGGATTTCATTCGACAGAATTTTGACCATTCTTTGTGACTTGCCTAATGCACGTTCTCTATATTTATTCAACGTATCTATATGTTTTCTTTCAACCGTACCACCTTCAAATAGACTTCTGCTTGACATGCCACGTCTATTTGCAATAGCACAACTTATCTGGTTATCAATTTCATCATCAGCCAGTTTTTCAATTAACTCACACATCTCATCAGATGGATAATTGTCACTTTCTGGTATATCGCCTATCATTTTTCCTATGACCAAGGGCATTACATGTACTCTATGATGAGAAATTGCCAGTTCTTGTAAATGATTAATATATTCATTTAGGATAGCATAGTCTAACTTTCCATCAGGTTGAAGACCAGGAACCGAATGGTAGTGATAAAAGAAATCAAATGCTAATCGAGCCATTGCTACTTTATTGGGATTATCAGCTTTACTATCTTCCTCTTGGCGGAATTCTTTGTCTGGAAGATACTGTAATTCTACAAGTTCTATCATCAGTTCTGGAGACGATTGAATCTCTTTTACAAAATGTAGAGATTCTCCATGTATATAGTGACGTAGATGATTGTACATTAAGAACTCTATTTGGAGAATACCATCTCTTTGAACCTTTTCCGTTGGCAAATCAATGGTTTTGAGTAATGTCGCAATATGATAAGCATTTCGAATCATATTCTCAATAAAACCTGCACGGAACATCTCTAAGAGGAGCGACACTTTATCCTCCGAGCTGAATGCACTTACAACACTTCCATGAGTCATAAGAGTCAAGAGATCTTCGTATCTTCCAATACTCTTTAGACGCATCTGTATCAATGGAATATCACTTTCGGAAAGTCTCCACAGTGTTACATTTTTCCAATACTCAGAGGACACATTATCTCCTAGTTTTTCTGCTCGGTCTGCAAGTTCACGTTTGAATTCAGGCGCATATAATACGACGGCAATATGATTCTCTGAAACTGCGAGCAGTGTATCGCAAATAGTTAAATATGTATCATTTCCAATCTCGAAATAAAGATGGAAGAAATACGAGCGTACAAATTGTTCTGGTAGTAAGGTTTTAATAACTCCTTTATAAATCTCATTTGTATACTTTCCGCCATTCAGTTTTACCAAAGCTTCCGCAATAGTACTACTCTGCTTTGACAATCTCGATAACTGAAACACGCCTTCTATACCTCTCTCTCCTATTATTTCATCAATTATAGATACACGATATTGGAGAGTATCCTCATGCCTCTTCTCATAACCCACATTATCAAAATCCAGTTCTTCAAGTAATAGCTCATCAAAGCAATGTTTGTTTCGAATGACAATATCTTCTGATTCAATTTCAGATAATAAATTTACATAAGGCTTTAATTCCTCATCATTCAGTGCCCATTTTGCCTTTTTACAAGAACGATGTCTTTTTATATCTTTTCGTAAAGTTTCTACAATTAGGTCATTACCCTTCATTTGATCCTTGTGTTCGGAAATAGCAGCGAGCAAACAATCGCGCGAAAAACGCATATAATCATTTGACGACAGTTCCAAATAATCACATATGTCATCATTAGTCCATTGTGTAAGTTGTAACATCAAGTCTACTACTCTTTGTACATATTCCGCAGGAATCGATTCTATATATTTCGGAGTAAACTGCCTTTCCATCCATCTCCATTTGAATTGGCTTGTATGAGTGAATACCATGGAAGATATCCCCTTCAATTCTTTGAAACACAAAATTCTCACCTCGTCTGGATATTTTCCAGAGAGATTATGTAGTATATCCATCCTTTGGTCAAATGTGGCATACGTTTGAGGTAGACGGAATCGATATATTTCCATTAGCGAATTGATTGGTTTATTTGCCCAATTGCTTTCATTCGGGTATTTACATAAATAGAGTAGAATATCAGTCACTAATGATAGATAATGCTCATCCCATGCAAGATTCTCCAAACAGAAAAGAAGATCTGTGTAATAGATAGATGTGCCAACTATATCGTACTTTCGCTGTCTTACTTCAAAAATTTCTTTTAGTAGTTCACTATCATCTCGCATATTTGACTGAATATAGCATAAGAACTCCGAAGGGACAGCCTCTGCAACCAACTGAAGATAATTACGGTTCGATAAATATCTTACCAGACCGAAACTATCAAGTTTTTGCTGAAAAAAGTTTCGAATCAATTCTGAACTACCCTGGTTTTCTTCTTGCAGCAATGCTAATAGAGTAATTCCTTGGAAAACACCGCTTCTTAATGCATCAGAGAAAGCATGCTTGTCCTTCCAAAATTTCAAGGAGTCAGCATCCATTTTGTCCACAGCATCTGGATCATCGTCTTCGATAAGCCAATCTGCACATTTTAGAAACGCTTTTATATCCTCTTCTGTAATATCTCTGAAGAAACGTCGCATCAAGTTATAAGGAGATCGTATTTTCCATATTCCTCCGATTTTAGTTAATGGCGATTCTTCAGCTGCTATTATCAAGTGTAGTTCGCGCATATAATCATCATAAGGCATCTTGGATAATTGCGATACTATATCGCAATCGTTCTTCACCAATTCACTCCATTCTCCTAAAAGCATAGCAGGTATGAGTAGCCTGATATTCTTGTTGTCTTCCCAAGTGGGAGCTGTTGTTACAATACCCACAGCGCGCCAAAAATTATTGATGTCCCTTGAAGTGTCTCGTGCCATTGTCCTAGCTTTTGCCTCATCATATCCAGCATCCTTCAGGGCATCTACAAAACCATCTCTGTCTATTTCTCCTAACCTAATAGTGTTTTGGAGTCTATCTTGATGCGAAACACAACACAATACGGTATGTCTATTTTTTACAGCTATAGCATGGTTTTCAAGGATACTTGTGATGATAATCAATGGTTTGTCTATAACGGATAGTTCTTTGTAGGCTCCTGTGTCTTCCACAACATAAGCTCTGTCTGAATAGTCTTTCCCTAATGACAAAACTACAGCACAAGCAAATGCAAGCGACTCTTTTTGCGTCTCTGATTCAATATTAAGCAACGAAGGGTTATTGCAGGCTCCAGCGATTTTGGGGAGAATGTCTTCTCTTCCACATAATATAATCGATTGTGGAAGTTTCTTTTCCGTATCAATTGTAGAATATCGGTCCCAGTAATCAGAACATGAAGAGACTCCTCTTTTAAGCAACCTATCCATTTTTTTCTGGACACGTTGAAATTCCTCATCCATAGCAGATTTAAGATCAGATAAAATATCTTCTGCCCGTTGGAAACCTCGTCGTATATCCATTTGTATTATATCCTGCTGATGTTTCAGAATAAATGCACTGCAGTCAGCATCTGATATAATATAATCTGCCCACAACCTCAAAAGTTCATTCTCTTTTGGGTGATGTCCTTTGGGAGTATGGGAAAGGAATTCCTTAAGGTGTATCAAATATCGAGGCATATTATCCCCAGCAATTTTTTTTGTCTCTGGATCAACATCCCAATCACTGACGGCTTTCTTGAAACACTTTTCTAACTTTTCTTCTAATGAGGTGTTTATTTCCAACAAGTCCTTAATAGATGGAACATTTCCTGCTATATACGAAATCAGGAAACTTAATGATATTTCGAGTGCTCCCATTTTGGTTGTTACTTTATTATAACATTTATTTTATGATTCTATTTCTCACAAATCAACTTACACATCATTTTAGGGACATGATCAACCAAGGTGATGATATTAAATCAAGGTTGATGTGTGTGATTCCTTTATAATTCGATGTATGCCAAATCAGCTTCCACGCCCTTTTTCGACACCAATGAATCTTTAGGCAGCATGGAGCAGTTCTTTGCGATGTTCTTTTTCTTGTCAGTGAACCATTCTCCAAATGGGGTTTGGAGGAATGACTCAGCATCGAGATTTTCTTTCTCGTTATACCTTTAATTCTAAAGCCGATGTTGTTATCAAACATGTTTAGGATTTTGGTCTTTTATTAAACTCTCTTTCCACTTTCTAACGATTGGCGTGCATCACTTGAAAGCATTTCAATCAATTTGTAGATACCTGTGGAAGGATTCTGGAACTCTTGTAATATCTTTGCTCTCGCAACAGCAACATCCGTGTTGTCGTTCAAGAAAGACTTTTGTGTGTCGGTAAAAGCCGATTTGGAATAATTCTTCCATATAGGGGCGCTTTTCTTCAACTCTTTGATGAGTGCATCCGTTTCGACGGCTGCCTTTTGGTCTTTAGCATGAAGTAGCAACCATATTTCAAAGCAAGGATTACTCAGCAACATTTCTGCCTTACACTTACGCAATTTCTCATTGATGGCTTGTACATCCATGTCGTACATGAGGAATGTGTGCACCTTGTCCCATTGAGAGATTTTGAGTTCCTTTGTGCGCTTCTCAACCAACGATGGCGTAATCTTTGTGCCTTCTATGTGCGAAATGATTCTGATGGGCGACTTATACCACGATTTCAGAAGGTTGATATAGCAGACCTCTGTCTCGCCCTCGCAAATGACAAGGGCGATCTTGCGCATTCGCAAAGATGGTGACGGCTCTCTTTTGCTTGCCATAATCAACCTTCCAATAATTGTTTGATACTTGACACCGATGAATCAACATAAGGCACAGCATCAAAGCGTCCTTGTATATATCCCTTTTCGGCATCCATATTCTCACGGAAATCCTTGAAGTCGTATAATGAATACACCTCCGTTGCACCTTGCTCCGACTTGTTGACAAAAACAATCTGGTCACGTCTCAGTCGTTTAACATCGATAAGGTTCGTGTTATGGGAAGTGAACAATAACTGACTGCTTTCTGAAGCATGAATCAAGTCGAGAATGAAATCAGCCAGACGAGTGTGAAGTCCCATGTCAAACTCGTCCATCATGATACTCTTCTTGTTCTTCACCACATCCAAGAGTCGTATCAGAATCTGAAATAGTTTTCTTGTACCGTTAGATTCTTCCATGTCCATGTCGAACATGATGTCCTTTTGGTTGCGATGGAACGTCTTGAAACGGAGCACATCCACCAACTTGTATGATAGCTCCGTTTGTCCAGGTACAACCACAGGAGCCGGCATTTGCTCTTTCCTTGCTTCAATATCAGTAATATCCGTATCGCATATTTCAAGTGCTTTGAGTATCACCTTCTTGTAAGCATTGAAACTATCCAACACCATCATGTCATTCACATTCACAAGTCCAAGCAGGAATTGATTCATGAAATAACGATATAGCTTTTGGGCAATTTCCCTGTTCATCGAGCTGGCACGACTTAGGAAAAGGTTCTTCTCACTGGTGTTTGTAACCACATCCGAAGGCTTAGTCATAACGCCAGTACCAAAACTGTACTTTCCGTCAGCATCGCGAACAAATATTTTTGCACGTCTGCCAACTGGATAATGATATAGACTTTCGCTGATAATACGTTCACGAGTTAATTCAAAAGCGTATTCGTATTCCACGTCATTGCACACAAAATCAATCAAGAACTTACTTGATTTATCTTGCCAACCATCAAATTTGAAAGGCTCGAAATTGAATGTTGCACCTTCATTGTAGAGATGGGACTCCAAAATCATTCTACAGCAAAAAGTAATGGCTTTCAGAATATTCGATTTGCCAGAAGCGTTAGGCCCAAACAGTCCAATGGTTTTAAGTACGGGCACACCATTCCACTCCATTACATTATGGCTTAACTCTCGAGCAAGAGCCGTATTGATGTTTCCTGCTCTGAAGTCGATTCTTATTCTATCTCTAATAGAAAAGAAATTCTCAAATTCGATTTTTAATATCATTATACGCTTGATTTTGTAGAATTGCTGCAAAATTAGCGATTTAATTTGAATTCACAAAGCTTTTAGGACTATAAATAGTCTTATTGTTGTCGTTTTTAACATTTATCTACCGAAACAATAGGTCTATATGACAAAAATCGCATGCTTGCTATTGCGAATTTATGTAAGAAGAGAAAATACTCAAACTGGAATTCAACTATGTTTTAACCTCGTTTTTACCACCGCCTCGCAAAAATCGAACTTAAATCGCAAAATATATGTTTTTCGCTTGTTCCCTACTGAATGGATATTCTCGCGCTTGGCTTTGACGCCTTGCCAAGCAAAGAACTTCTTTGCTTCCTTCATGAATGGGGATTGCACCCAAGCTATGTAAAAGATAATGGCGGTAAAACTGGCGGTAAAACTGGCGGTAAAGTTGGCGGTGATGTCGTAGAAAATATCGTAGAAAACATCGCAGAAAACATCGTAGATAGCATCGTAGAAAAATTATCTACGACGCGTGCTAAGATTGTTAGAATTATCTGGAAGAATCCGAACGCTACGGCACAATCCATTTCCAAAGAAATAAATATCGCTTCTCGCAACGTGCAAGAGCACTTAAGAAAACTACAGGAACAAGGGGTCATCCGTCGTATTGGCCCAGACAAAGGTGGGCACTGGGAAATAATAGCACCATAGTCTTTGAGTGTAGGATGCCCCTCCAAAAGAAGAATAGAAGTAAACAAGAAATTAAAAAAGCAAAATATAACTTTGATGGATTACGACAATGGATTCATATTGCAGAAGATGGTGGACTGGTCGTTGCTGAATGACGGGATGACCATTCCGGTGTCGGTGTGCTCGCTGTTTTACCCCACCACATCGACTATTTCACCCGTTCGCAGAACAACGGACTCCACGAACATCATTATCATCAGCCCGAACTATCATCGGATTATCCACAAGAACAATCCAAGGTTCAATCGCAAGAAGTTCCAGTTCGAATTTGAGAATGGCGAGGTGCTGAGGCTGAAATTGTATGAGCATTTGAAGGTGGGGTAAGCATAACAAATGGTTATGATTTGAATGAACAAACTTACGAAAAAGTGAAGAAAAAGGAAATAAAACGAATTCATTTGTTAAATAATGCGGAATACTGAGTGATTTCTAAGATATTTTTGCTATTTTTGCAGTCAAAAACAATTCATATCCAAATAATGGAAAAGGACATTAATCGCCTAAAAGTAGTACTGGCAGAAAAGAAGAGAACCAATAAATGGTTGGCAGCACAACTCGGTTGTGCTCCAACGACAGTGTCGAAGTGGGTTACTAATGCTTGTCAGCCACCAATGGAGACTTATCTTAGAATAGCTGATGTCCTCGAAGTGGACATTAATGAGCTGTTGAATAAGAAGTTTGTCAGTACAAAGGCAAAGGAAACAAATGAATAAAAGAATAGAATATATAATAGACGAAATACTGGATCAGTACATGTATGCTGATACTACTGACCGCCCTTGGATTATTGGATTCAGTGGCGGAAAGGATTCTACAGTATTACTTACACTGGTTTGGCTGGCTCTTAGAAAAATCAAGGAAGAGAAGATAGTGCCATTTCAACTTCGACGTCCCATATATGTGGTTTGCAACGATACAATGGTAGAAAATCCTATTATATCCTCATATGTGGATGACGTACTGTCTCAAATAGAAAAGAAGGCTCGTGAGGAAGATTTACCAATCTTCGTCCGAAAGACTATACCAAAACTTGAAGATTCCTTCTGGGTCAATGTGATTGGTAAGGGATATCCTGTGCCAAACACAGCTTTCCGTTGGTGTACTGATAAGATGAAGATTAAACCGACAGCACGATTCATCACCGAACAGGTAGATGAATGTGGCGAGGCCATCATTTTAATTGGCACACGTAAAGCCGAAAGTGCGACTCGTGCAAGATCTATCAAGAAGCACGAAATTCACGGGCAACGCCTGACCCATCACACCATATTGCATAATACATACGTATATGCGCCAATAAAAGAGTTGATGTTGGAAGAGGTTTGGTATATCATCAATGCCGTTCCATGCCCATGGGGATTTGATAATAAGATATTGTTTAATATCTATATGGATGCCAGTGCTGATGACTATGAATGTCCGACCGTAGTTACAGATAAGAGCCACGGCTCTTGCGGTCAAAGTCGCTTTGGCTGTTGGGTTTGTACGGTTGTTAAAGACGATAAGTCAATGCGTTCACTCATCAAGAATGGCCGTGAGTGGATGCAGCCCCTCTACGATTTCCGTATAGAATTGGACGCAGAGAGGAATATTATTGAAAACAGAATGCCATTCCGTCGTGATGGTCGTCGTGCAGTAAATGACATGGGGCCATACATTTTCAGCTACCGCGCAAAAATTCTACGCAGACTGCTGGAGGTTCAACATGAGTTACAACAACGTGACCCAAAAATCAAACTGATTTCAGACCAAGAGCTGATTGCCATTCAGGTGAACTGGTACCGCGACTTCAACTTCGGTCATCAAGTGTCAGAAATATATAATTCAATTTATAAAGAGTCTTTCAGTATGGAAGAGAACGAGAAGAACAAGTTAGAAGCAGAACTTATGCGCGAAGTCTGCAAGAATAATCCCGACGAAGGTGAGCTGATTGAACAGTTGCTGCTTCTTCAGAGAAGCAAGTCGCTAATGCAACGTCGTCGTGGATTGAAAAATGAAATCGAGTTACGTTTGAAAGAATTCTTAAACAGTAAGAAACAATGATCATCAAGTCTATTGAACTGAATAACTTTCGCATCTATCGAGGGGTAAATCGCATTGATTTAACCCCAGAAGGTGAGCAAAACATAATCATTGTTAGTGGCAACAATGGTTATGGTAAGACAACGTTTCTGATGTCTCTAGTATGGTGTCTTTATGGCAAGAATATGGAGAAAGTTGATGAACTATACAAGAAAGAAATTGACGAAAAGGGTTCATATAGCAAATATATAGGAAACAGTCTGAACTCCTCTGCTGCTCAAGATGGCGAAACGCGGTTTTCTGTTGCCGTTACTTTTACCAATGTTGAAATACCCAATACCACTTGTACGGAGATAACTATTGTCCGTTCGTATGATAGAGCCACAAGTACATCTGATGAGTTGGAGATTCTCATAGATGGTAAGGTTAGTGATCTGTTCAGTGACAAAGACGAGGAGGAAATGTTTATTCGTGACTATATTCTTCCAATAGAAATTGCAAAATTCTTCTTCTTTGATGCTGAAAAAATAGTGTCATTTGCACAGGTGAATACTCCTAAACAACGCGCAGAATTAAGTCAGGCATATTCACAAGTGTTAGGTATACAGAAATATGCCGAACTGAAAAATGAGTTGGAAAAGCTGCAAGATGACTATCGCAGAGATGCAGCGCAACCACAAGATAAGAAGGAATTTAATGAATTGCTCGCATCAATAGCTACAGATGAAGAATATATCTCTGACTGTGGTAGCCATATTACAGAACATCAGGAAAAAGTATCGCTATTGAAATACGAATGTAATGAACTGCAAGAAAAGCTTATCCGTGAAGGTGACTTAATGAGCATAGAACGTCTTAACGAATTGAAGGACGAGCAGGAACGGTATCAGAAAGAAGTTACAGAGGCTCAAGAAGGATTGAAAGACCTTTATAATTTCATTCCTTTTGGCCTAGCCGGCAATGTGCTTTCAGAAGTTGCAATACAACTAAAGGACGAAAAGACATATCGTCAGAATAAGCTGCAGTTGGAGGGAATTGAGGAAAAAACAGATGTAATTTTGAACGACCTCGATAAAGCTCGTGATACTTTCAACGGCTTTATTGATGTAAAAGTCAGGAACTTTTATGAAAAAGAAATAAAACGCTTAATACTCAAACATTTTTATACTGATATTGATGTTGAGAAATTTGAGTCGTTCCAAACATTGCACGACTTTACGGATTTGCAGTATGACGATTTCCTTGGACTTATTACGAAGATAAAGGAGTGTAAAACTTCATTTGAGTCCCTCTTCAACAAGTATTCCAAGGCTAAAGCAGAATTATATTCGATTGAGAAGAAAATCAGAGAAGCAGAAAAGAATGCTGAAAGTGACTATATTCAGTCTCTGCGTCTGAAAAAAGAAGGAAAAGAAGGAGAGGTCACTAAGCTGCAGGAAGAAATTGCTCGTTTGAATATCGAAATAGAAAGGAAGAAAGAAGAAATCAAGGCGGCCAAGCAAAAAAAGAAAATTCTCTCAGACCGAATAGATGTTTCTGCAAAGAACAAGGCTATAGATGACGAAGCCACAATTCTTATCCAAACTATACAGCAATTCCTTCTTCGATTTAAGGACGAGAAGAAAAAAGCTTTGGAGAAAAGACTAGAAGAAAAATTAACTAGTTTTTTACATAAAAAAGATTTAGTTCATCATGTGGTTGTAGATATTCAAGGAAATGGAGAAGATGTAGACATCAACCTATTTGATGCAAATGGCAGGAAAATAGATAAAGGTATTTTATCTATGGGTGAACGTCAGATGTTCGCCTCTGCACTACTTGGCGCTTTAGTGGAGGAAACAGGCTTGGATTTCCCTGTGTTTATAGACAGTCCTATGCAAAAGTTTGATATAAATCATAGTCAGAATATCTTGACTAAGTTCTATCCGAATGTTTCCAAACAGGTAATTCTCTTCCCTCTTTTGATGAAAGAATTAACGGAAGATGAATATGGCTTGATAGAGAAATATGTGAAAAAGACATATCTAATAGAAAATACAAAGACTGGCTCTCGTTTCATAGAAGTTGAGCCGAATAGATTGTTTGATAATTATAAGCAACAATAATATGCAGATAAATATTAAAACGTCGGCAGCAAATCAGGCCATTGTTTCCAACCTTACACAGAAATTACCCGGTGGAGCAAAGGAGAACATCATTGCACGCGTAGCGTTGGGATTCTCTCTGGCAACGGGCAAACGGTTTCAGCAGAATGAATTTAATGTATACGATTCTCAAGGTAAAGAGTATAAGGAACATATATTGTTTGACTCAGCCAACCGAGATTTCTATGTGGCACTGATATGTCAAGCGTATGGAATAAACAAAAACAATGAGTTGATTCCAAAATATGTCAAGCTCCACATTGACCATGGTTTGGAACAAATAAACTATTTATTTGAGAATCGTCCCCAATATACTTTCTTCGATTTTTTAGTAGAGTATTTGGGAAAAGGTATTGATGCTATTGAGGATGCTCCCGTTCCACTTGATGCTGTTAAGAATAACAACCAGCATATCAACAAAACAACTTTCACAGGGCCGATAGACATCAAGATAGGATATAATCCAAAAACACAGGATCCAATCACATTCTGCTTCAATAATACGAAAATATACAATAATCAGCACATTGCAGTAGCAGGTAAGTCTGGTTCTGGTAAGTCACAATTTGCACTGGAGTTCTTACGTCAGTTAGTAACTAAAACACAAGGACAGGTTAACTTCCTATTCTTGGATTTTAAAGGAATTTCTGCAGAAGACAAGAAGAAAATGGAGGGATTCTTTACAGAAACCCATACTACTTGTATTAATGCCCCCGATGTTCCATTCCCTTTAAATCCCCTGTCGTTTATTGATAACATCAATGACAGAAACAAATTGGTCGGCATCAATAAGTTTGTTGACATAATCGCCAAATATTCAAATATTGGTAAGAAGCAACAACAAACTTTGAAGGATGCTGTACAAGAGGCCTTTATTCAACAAACTGGAGGTGACTATCCTTCGTTAAAGGATGTCTATGATCTTATCATTGAGCAGGTAGGAGATAATCGCGATACTCTGACAGAAATTATGGGACGTCTTAGTGAATACGAATTGTTTGCCTCAAAAGTGAACAATCCTAGCACATTCTTAAACAATAATTACTATTTATCTTTGTCTGGCGAACTGGATAGTACTGTTCGTTTCACTTCTGTATTCCTCATTATCAACTACATCTTCAACGTATTCTCTAACATGGGAAGTACTGAGGTAAATGACAATTACAGAGAAATGCGTTATGTCTTGATGATAGATGAGGCACACGATTTGTTCCGTGAGAAGAAATCACTGGAAATTCTAGAGGTTATTTTAAGAAAGATTCGTTCTTATGGTGTCTCTGTGTTCCTTCTGTCGCAAGGCATAGCCGAATATAATACGGCAAATTTCGATTTCTCACAAGAATGTGAAACATCGTTTCTCTTACCCATAAATGATATGGCAAATACTAAGGCCATTAATAAATTCTTGGGTCTAACCATTAGAGATGGGAATACAGCTATTAGAAACTTGGAGAAGCTAAGTAATGGACAAGCAGTCTCTAATGTTAAGGAGTACCAGCGTACAGAAGTTTTTGATGTCGTACAATATTGGAAAGAATCACTATGAAACAGGAAATAAAATATGTCGGTATTGATAATCTACAATTAGATTTGTATAACCCTCGTCTTCCCAAATCAAAACAAGGGAAAGATGAGGGCATAGTTATTGAATATCTGCTTCTTGAAGCTGCCACTTTGGAACTCATGGAATCCATTGGGGAGAATGACTTCTTTGTTGGTGAAATGTTGCTGGTAATTCCCAACGAAGAGGAAATAGATAAATATATTGTGATAGAGGGTAACAGGCGATTGACAGCAGTTCTATTACTTAACAAGCCAGAATTGGCGAAAGTAAAGAAGGCTGCAACGAAGGAAATATTTGATTCTGCGAAATTTAAGCCATCCACATTGCCATGTCTTGTCTTTAATAATAGAGAAGAAATCCAAAAGTATATTGGCTTTGTTCACATTACGGGTAAAAAATCATGGCGAATGTTGGAAAAATCCCGATATTTGTACGATTTAAGAAGCTCTGAAAAGTTTAAGACGCTATCCTTCGTTGACGCATGTAAAGAAATTGCAAGAGTTATAGGTAGTCGTTCTCCCTATGTAAAAAAGATGCTTACAAGCTACCAGCTTTATACCATTATTGAAGACGAAAAATTCTATCAGATTGACGGTTTGTCAGATTCTACATTCTTTCTCAACTATTTCTCGGATGGTTTGCAGAAAGAGAATATCAGGAAATACATGAATGTTGACTTGGATGCCGAAGAGCCATTGGCAAACCTAGACAAAGAGCATCTTAAAGAACTGGTTATATGGTGGTTTAAGAAAAATGAGGGCGTGTCGCGTGTCCTTGGCGACAGCGACGGAATGAAGAAATTGAACGAGGTGCTGGGTAATGAAATGGCATTAGCAGCATTTAAGAGGGGCGTAAACATTGATACGGCATACGAACTGACCAACGATATAGACTTGCAGTTTGAGCGTAAGGTAAAGGAATCGTTACAAGCAATGGAACAGGCTGACGGATTATCCAATAAGGTCAAGTCGTTTTATACCGACCTTTATGATGACCTAAAGAGTGTACGCCAGATTGCTGCAAAAATTAATGACTTCAGAACGAGGAGGGAACAAAATGGCGATGAGTTTTGATGAGAAATATACTCAATGCATTCGCAATCTGAAAAATGTAGATATGCCAGATTGTTCTAGAGATGAGACAAATCTGTTTGCTGATTTTGTGGAACTATTGGTTATATTCTCAAAAGGAGATGGCATAGCTTATGGGGATATTCAGGACCGTTTCTTTGGAGAACCTGATGAAAAAAACACAAGTGAGAGAAATGATGCCAATGAATCATTTATAGATGGCATTTTTTCATTAATTGAAGAGCGTAGAGTCCTATATAGGAACCTGTATCCATTTGATATAGGGAACAAACAGATTATAACATTGAAGAAAGACTTGTCATTACCCCAAAAATTGTATGTATTCCTACTGTTATCATCATCGCTTGATATTTTCAAGTCCTTTAATGCAGAAATCACAACAGACTTTGAAATGGTCTCATATGAGGCAATTAAGTCATTTATGCCCAATGCGGTAGTGAAGTCTTTTGGGAAATTATCGGAATATGAAGGTACAGCCATAGAAAAGATAAGAAAACTAGCTGATGACATTTGCCTGCCTACAGATGATCACGAAATTGGATGCATTGGAGAGAAAAATGTCCAAGAGAGGGGTCTTGATATTGTTTCTTGGATACCTTTTGATGATAAATGCCAGAACAAGATAATATACTTGTGCCAATGTGCTTGTGGTAAGCAATACGAATACAAGCAACATGACATCCGCAGATTTGAGCATTATTATCGTTTTTATAAGACGAAACCACAACGGACACTTTTCGTTCCTTATGCTCTCATTAATCCCAAAGATGGTAAATTTTACCACTCTGATTATTTTGAGGATGGGTATTTGATTTTTGAAAGATTACGTATCATCAATTTAGCTAAACGAAAAGAAGACGTGCTTACTTTATTGAAATCGACAGACTTGGTTGAGAGATGCATTCAAGATTATTGTACACACACTGAAACCGTAATAATATGAAGACAAAGCGGACTATTACTGAAGCGGCATTAGAAGTATTGAAGTCAGCAGAGGGTACGATGTCTATCCAAGAAGTCTATCAAGGGATTGTCGATAGGTCTCTTTATGAGTTTCATGCACAGAATCCATTGGATGTTGTTCGTGTAGAGTTACGCAAGCATTCTGTTGGTATTGATTTTCCAACTGCATCAAAAAAGAAATACTTTGTATATGATGAGACAAATGGCCGGTTTAGCGGATTGCAAAAACAAATAGAGAAAGTCTCACCTGCAAGTAATGATAAATCTTATTTGACTCAAGTCCGAGACCTGTATGACTCGTATTTGATAGATTTCAAAGCGAATATTCTTGTTCAGTTGAAGAAAATGAATGCCTATGACTTTGAGGAGTTTTGTATGCAACTTCTGAAAGTTTACGGCTTTATCAATGTGGCTGTAACACAAAAGAGTCGAGATGGGGGGATTGACGGACATGGGAAATTGAAAATAGGTCTTGCTTATATGAATGTTGCATTCCAGTGTAAGCGATGGGATAATACGACAATCAGCAGGAAAGAAATAGATGCTTTTAGAGGAGCAATACAAGGAGAATATGAGCAAGGTATTTTCTTTACAACTTCATCATTTTCCAAAGAGGCAATGAAATTCTCTATAAAGCAAGGTGCTGTACCTGTTATTTTGATTGACGGGAATATGATTATTGATTTCATGATTGAGAAACAATTTGGCATTGAACATGAAGATTTACCAATATATGTCAATGCTATTGACAAAATCTTCTCCACATAGCAATCGAATAACTGGACGGTTCCTTGATCTGCAGAAGATGGCTGATGTGATAATAATGAACGAGATAAAAACGTTATAAAAATAAAGTAAGACGAGATATGAGCGAAAAAAACGATAAGGAGCTATACTTAAACTTTGAGGAGTATATTCGTCAGGGAGAGCCGTCGCAGCGTGAAGCTGCATACGCCTGGAGTACGGCTATTGGACTTCAGGCTGTGGATGGGCTGAAGGTATCCGACTACTTGTTGGAACTTGCCCGAAGAAATATAGAGGGTGAAATCAGTATGGAAGAGGTTGATAAACTCTTAGATGAGTATTATGAAGAGAAACATAGAATAAGGGATACTTGGAGAGAATATGAGACCTATACAAAGATTGATGTTCATCCAGATCCCGAAGGCAGTAAAAGGGGAAGGCCAATATAAAGGACAAGTAACTTGTATAGTTATACGCCAGACAGCCTCTACCCATACTCTAGGCTGCTTCTAGGCTTACTCATGAGTATGGCAACAGTATGGCAAGAGTATGGCAAGAGCGAGGCTAATAAATGTAAGATGTATGATGGCACTTATGGTTCACAGTTAATGGTGAATGGTTCTTGGACGAACCAAGCGGCAGAGCCGAGCGCAAGATTCAAGACGTACAAAAGTTCAAGAATAGGAGAAGACAAAATGATATAAATACTCAGTTATAACATGAAGAATAACAATAACATCCCAGAACTCCAATCTCCTTTCGAACAGTTAAGAGAGGTTGACGCCGATGGCAAAGAATGGTGGAACTCACGCAAGTTGGCGCGAGTGATGGGCTATGGCAAGTACTGGAACTTTGAACGTGTCATAGCAAAGGCACAGGCATGGACTTCACAGAAGGGCTACCATCTGGGTGAGCATTTTGTGGAGATAACAGAGATGGCAGAACTGGGTAGTGGCGCAGTCAGAGAAGTGGCGAGCATTCGACTTTCTCGTGCGGCCTGCATGGCTGTGGCTATGAATGCCGACCAAAAGAAAGAGATGGTGAAGGCTGCACAGCAATATTTCAGCGCGACCATGACTCCAGACGTTGCCGTGAGAAGCATGGAGTCCTCTATTTTGATGTATAAAGGCGGACGTGGGAAAGTACAAGTGCAGGTAGTCTTTGACACCAATACTTTCTGGCTTTCACAGCAGAGAATGGCTGAGTTGTTTGGAGTGACAGTACCCACAATAAACTACCACCTCGACCAAATAGAACAAAGTGGTGAAATACATTTGTCCGATGCTATTAGAAAAATTCGAATACCTTCGGACA
>Ga0310691_10000699_pt1 | contig 58577 bp, 50 predicted proteins | sample 176DNAGHGlowgp2_FD_203887 | JGI IMG/M metagenome (GOLD analysis project Ga0310691, IMG submission 203887) | Sheep rumen microbial communities from Palmerston North, Manawatu-Wanganui, New Zealand - 1766 DNA GHGlow gp2 (v2) (version 2) | ecosystem: Host-associated > Mammals > Digestive system >... | reverse complement strand
CGGTCACAGAAGTAATCAGAATACGCTTATCATCCTGCATCTGAACAGAGATTCCGATTCCTGTATAAATACCGGCAGTCGTGTCATGATATGCAGAAAGCTCCTTTTCGCTGCGGTATACGCTGTACTGATCGCCCAGCCCGGAAATATATCCGGCGAGCATCCCATCAATGACGTCATCCTCCGGAATATCGGTATAGAATTCCCGTTCAACAGTCTCATCGAGCTCATTGAGCCGCTCGAATTTATCGCCGAGCTTTTCAATCTGTGCGAGCTCCCTGTGAAATACGACACGACTGAAGATCAGCGTCAGAATAAAGGTAACCGTTGCGGTCAGTACGGCTATGGCGATTGCGGTGCTGAGGCTGATTTGTTTCTTCATGCAAAATTCCGCCTTTCCATGCAGAAAACGGCAAGAGACTTCTGACTCCTGCCGTTTTGCTGATTTTACGTCTGCATATTATATCCATTCTGCATCGTATGATTGCAAAACGATTTAATAGAGATAGTGCATCGGGTTGACGTAATTGCCGTTTACGACTACGCCGAGATGCAGATGCGGTCCGGTTGAATTACCGGTCGAACCGACATTTCCGATCTTTTGCCCGAGCTGAACCTTCTGACCGGCAGAAACACTGATGGAGCTCAGGTGCGCATAGATCGTGCAGATGCCGTTGCCGTGGTCAATCTGGATGTAGTTGCCGAAGCCGCCGTTCCAGCCGTACTTTGCGATCTTCACGGTTCCGTTTGCGCACGGATAGACATTTGTGCCGTTGATTGCTTTACCTGCGCCGATAATATCAATGCCCTTGTGAATCTTGCCCCAGCGCGGACCGAACGGGCTGCTGATGCGGTAATATCCGGGAACCGGCCACGCAAACGTGCCGCCCTGATAATCAATTTTGCCGCTGGAGCTTGCGGTCGTCGTCTTTGCTGTGGTCGAAGTCGCGGTAGTAGAAACAGTCGTCGGTGCAGTTGATGCAGTTGTGGAAGCAGTGGTTTTCTTTGTGGTTGCAGTGGTAGTGGTTGAGGTTGTTTTCTTTGTTGTGGAGGCGGTTGCAGCCTTAGTTGTAGCCTTTGTTGTGGCAGTGGTTGTAGTTGTCGCTTTCTTTGTAGTACTTGTGGTTGTGGTTGTTTTCTTTGTCGTCGGTTTGGTAGTCGCAGTGGTAGTTGTCGTGGTAGTGGTTGTGGTGCGCTTGGTCGTCGTCGTAGTTGTGGTGGTCGTAGCGGTACGGCTTGCTTCCTCGGCAGCCTGGCGAGCGACCTCGAGGATCAGTTCCTCTTCCTCTTCTCGGAGCTGATCCATTTCCTCCTGTGAAAGCGACAATCCTTCATTGACTGTCTCATGCTGTTCGAGGAGAATCTGTTTCGCAGAATCGGTATTGGCAGCCACAATATCGAGCTCGGCACGCGAATCAGCGAATTCCGAACGCAGCGACTCAAGCTCTGCCGCCTTGATATTAAGCGCCTGCAAGGCAGTTGTTTTATCCTGCTGCAATGTTGTCAGCTTCTCAATATTGTTTTTCAGGTTATTGATCAGATCCTCATCGTGCTTTGAGATGCGCTTAATCATCTCAGCCTTGGAGAGGACCTCATAGAAATCGGTTGCACCGACCAGTGCCGAGAGCAGGCTGTCATTTCCGTAAATATACATGACACGGACACGCTGCTTGAACAGCGCCATACCCTCGTCAACAGCGATCTGCTGGCTGCTGATATCGGTATCGAGCTGAGTGAGCTCGTCCTGTTTTTCGACAATTTCAAGATTGACATTCTGAATCTGCGTGTCAATCAGGTACATTTTATCGCTGATGAGCTCCATCTGATCGTTCAAAGACTTCTGGTATGCTTCCTTCTGACTGATATCGGTTGCAAGCCGCTTGAGCTCTTCTTTTTTTGCGTCAATCTCTGCCTGTTTTTCTTTTTTCTCTATCTCGATTTCAGCAAGCGTTTTTGCCGAAATGGTATTATCCGGCGTTTTTTCTGCGCGGTATACGACAGAAAGTGTCGTGATACAGATTGCAGAAGTTATTGCCAGAAATCGGATAAAACCTCTTTTCATATCTACCATCCTCATATTTGTTCTATACGTTACATATTTGCGGCACGGTACTTCAAATGAACCCGTGTCGAGAGCACGGAACCGAATGCGCCGATCAGCGAACCGGAAATCACATAGGCAAGTGCAACCGGCAGTGCGATCCGGCTGTACGGAATGACATTTCCGAAGCCGATCGAACTGAGTCCGTCGAATTTGCCGAGCAGCTCGACAAGGCTCTTATAAGAGAACCATGTCAGCAGCATCGCAAATGCGCCGGCAACAAAGCCGTTAATCATGCCCTCGATAAAGAAGGGGAATCGGATAAAGCCTTTCGTCGCGCCGACACTCTGCATAATACTGATTTCGCGGCGGCGTGAGAACACACTGGCGCGGGTCGTATTGGAAATAATGACCATGGAAACAATCAGCAATGCGATTATGATTGCAAGCGCAACAACTGTCACAATTCTGCGGATTTCGATTAAGAGTTTTACAAAGGTGTCAGGGGAGCGCGCATAGAGCACATCCGGGATCTGCTCAGCAGCAGTCACAGTCTGTGTCATTTTCGAGATGTCTTTTACTTTGATGCGGTAGGAGTCCGGCAGGGGATTGTCGTCGGTGAAGGTCGCGAACAGCTCCGGATCATTGGTATTATTTTTCAGATCGGAGAGTGCCTGATCGCGGGAAACGAACGTCACTTCGGTCACATTATCCATCATACGCAGCGTATCGCCAACCTCTGCAACACGCTCCGGTGTCGCATTATCCATCATAAAGATGACAGCCTCATTCTTGTCTTCAATGCCGCCGATGATCGAATTGATGTTGATATAGAACAGAATTGAGATTCCGACCAGCAGCAGGCTGACCAGCAGCACACAAAAGGAGGCAAACGCCATAACCCGATTTTTCCAGACATTGTCAAAACCCTGTCTGACCAGATACCGGAAACTACTCAGCTTCAACTTCAACGCCTCCAATCACTTCATCAAACACAACCTCACCGTCACTGATATTGATGATTCTGCCGCCGAAATGGCGTACCATTTCATGCGCGTGCGTCACCATCAGGATGGTCGTGCCGCAGGCGTTGATGCCCTGCAAAAGCTCAACGAGTTCATAAGCCAGCTCCGGATCGACATTTCCGGTCGGCTCGTCTGCGATCAGGAGAGCCGGGTCGTTGACCAGCGCTCTGGCAAGCGCACAGCGCTGCTGTTCGCCGCCGGAGAGCTCACTCGGATAGCAGTCAGCCTTATCCTGAAGCCCGACCAGCGACATCACATACGGAACGCGCTTCCGGATCTGCTTTTTCGGCGCGTCGATCACGCGCAGGACAAAAGCAATGTTTTCGTAAACGGTCATTGTATCAATCAGGCGGTAATCCTGAAACACGACACCGATCGTGCGGCGGAATTCGGGAATTTTGCGCTTCCGCATTTTCGTCAGGTCATAACCGTTTACATAGACTTCTCCGCTGTTTGCGTCGATTTCCTTCAAAAGCAGCTTGATCAGCGTACTTTTTCCGGCACCGGAGCGTCCGACCACGAATGCAAACTCGCCGTCCTCAACCTTCAGGCTGACATCGCTGAGCGCCTCGACGCCGGTACTCTCATAAGTAACGGAGACATTTTTGAGTTCTAACAAGAGAAAACCTCCTTTTGGACGTGAAAAAGGGGAGTATGCGGTGTGCGGTCTCCCGTTTTTCTTCGACTTTCGGTGAGGCGAACAAAATATGCCGTGCATGGAAAGTGCCAAACGACAAACATCGTTCGGCACTCCCCACAATCAAACAAATCAAAAACAAACAGATCAGAATTTCACAGGGCTGGAAGAGAGGTACTTCTTGACCATGAGCGCAATCTTAAAGATAATTGCGTGGTCGAATTCGCGGAGATCCAGACCGGTGAGCTTCTTAATTTTTTCCAGACGGTACACAAGCGTATTACGGTGAACAAACAGCTTGCGGGATGTTTCAGAGACATTCAGATTGTTCTCGAAGAAACGCTGAATGGTGAAAAGCGTTTCATGATCAAGACTTTCGATGCTGCCGCGCTTGAATACCTCATGCAGGAAGGTTTCGCAGAGTGTTGTCGGCAGATGATAAATCAGGCGGGCAATGCCGAGATTATCATAGCTGACGATAACCTTGTCTGTATCGAACACCTTGCCGACTTCGAGTGCGGTCTGCGCTTCCTTAAAGGAGCGAGCGAGATCCTTGACGCCGATGACGCTGGTACCGATACCGACATTGACACGCGTATAGAATTCGCTGGAGAGCGTGTCAGCGATCGAGCGGGCGAGCTTTTCGAGGTCCTTGCTTTCAACGCTGGATTTAATTTCCTTAACTAAGACGATATCAGTTTCTGTGATATTGAATACGAAATCTTTGCTCTTATCCGGGAACAGATTTTGAATGACATCATATGCCGAAATATCATTTGCCGAGACGATCCGGATGAGGAAAACGACACGGCTGATCTCCGCATTGAAGTGCAGCTCCCGTGCTTTGACGACGATATCACCGGGCAGGACGTTATCGAGAACGACATTCTTGATAAAGTTGTTCCGGTCATATTTTTCATCGTAGTACTGCTTGATGCTCGCCATCGAAATCGCCAGCATGTCGGCGTACTTTGCTGCATTTTCATCTGTTCCTTCCACAAACACGGCATAATCAGGTGTTGTCCGGACACCGAACGGCTTATAGGTATAGCCGTCGCGGATGAACAGATCACCGGATTCATTCATATCCATAGATACGAATTCGTTTGTGGTTCCGACGCGGTTTGCGTCGCTGCATGCGATAATGGTTGCGGTTTCATCGACAACGCCGATGGTTGCGTGAATGATGTCATGCATCTGCACGACAAGTCCCTGAAACGGTCTGTTAGACATAATCTATCCCTTCGCTTTCTTCATGAATTTGGTTGGGGAGTGCCATGATACAAAGCGGAGAGATGTGTTCGCTTCTGCATGATTCCGGGCAGATATCGCGTCTGCCTGAAACTATTACAAATTGTAACACATTTCCCGCACTGTATTGTTACGAAACTATGAACAAATTTTGAATATTCCGTGAATTTGGTCTGTTTTAGATGAAAACCTTGTGAAAATTCACGAAAACAATCAATTGATTCTTTCATTCATGTAACCTTATTGTTACAAATTGGTTACATTTTATCCGGTGCTGTAACTTTCAGCAGTGTGAGCACATTTCCGAGCACCTGACAGGCTGCCGCACAGAGCAGCAGTCTTGCATCGCGGAGTTCAGTGCTCTCCGCATCGCGCACCTTGCAGGCATCATAGAATTTGTGGAACTGTGCAGCAAGATCGACGGAATATTTCGTCAGCCTAGAAGGATCAAGCTGCTTTGCGGCAGTTTCGACCTCTGCCGGAAGGAGTGCAAGCTGCCGGATCAGTTCCCGCTCCGGTTTGCTTTCCAATACGGACAGATCCGTCTTTCCGACAGGCGGTACTGCAACACCCGTTTCTGCCAGATTCCGGATCAGGCTGCAAATTCTGGCGTGAGCATACTGAACGTAATACACTGGGTTCGACGAGGATTTCTCGACCGCAAGATCAAGATCAAACTCAAAATGGGAATTTGCTTCGCGCAGATTGAAGAAGAATCTTGCTGCATCGACCGGAATATCCTCCAGCAGCGTTACCAGCGTGAGCGCTTTTCCGCTGCGCTTCGACTGTTTCACCGGCTGCCCGTCCCGCATGACCGCGACCATCTGCATCAGCACAACGGTCAGTCTCGAGGCATCGACGCCGAGCGCAGTCAGTGCAGCTTTCAGGCGGGGAACATAGCCGTGATGATCGGCGCCGAGAATGTCGATTGCCCGGTCAAATTTCCGGATCATCAGCTTATTGTAATGGTAGGCGATGTCCGGCACAACATAGGTCGGGATGCCGTTCGAGCGGACGATGACGAAATCCTTATCCGCGCCGAGCTCTTCTGCCTTGAACCAGAGTGCGCCTTCTTTTTCGTAGGTATAGCCGCTCGCTTTAAGCTGCTCAATGATTTTCGCAACGCTGCCGTCATTATGCAGCGTGCTCTCTGCAAACCATGTGTCATAGTGAATCCGGTATTGCGCAAGATCATCGCGCAGCCCCTGAATATTCTTCGGCAGGGCGAATCCGACCAGAGCCTTGCGGCGCTCCTCCTCAGGGAGCGAAGCCAGCGAATCGCCGTTCAGATCGTAATAATTCTTTGCGTGTGCGATGATATCCTGTCCGAGATAGACGTCCTCCGGCATCGGAAATTCGGCGGTATTGCCGTTTTCTCCGTAAATCGCCCGGCAAACCTCCTCGACAGACTGACACGCTCTGCACACAGCCTGTCCGGCATCGGAGCAGATCTGCATATAACGCAGCGAAAGTGATTTGCCGAATTTTTCGATCTGGTTGCCGGCGTCATTGATATAGAATTCGCGCTCGGCGGTATAACCTGCCGCCTGAAGCACAGATGCAAGCGAATCGCCGATTGCGCCGCCTCTCGCGTTTCCGACGTGCATCGGGCCGGTCGGATTGGCAGAGACGAACTCCACGAGCACGCGCTGTCCTTTCCCGATCTCCGATTGTCCGTATGCGTTCTTTTCAGAGATCACATTGGAGACAACATCGGAATACCATTTTTCCGCCAGAAAGAAATTCATAAATCCCGGTCCTGCGATCTCAGCCTTGTCAAAATAAGAGCCTTTGAGATTCAGTTTTTCCGCAATTGTGTCTGCGATTTTGCGCGGTGCCATATGCAGCGTTTTCGCAGAGACCATCGCGACATTCGCAGCAAAATCGCCGTGTGCGCGGTCGGCCGGAATTTCGATTGTGAATGCCGGAAGCGGCTCGGCGGGGAATACCCCTTCCGCTACCAGCTCGCCCATTGCATCCAGAATCAGTGTTTTTGCTTCAGATAAAGCTGCTGCGATCAGATTCAAATGCAGCACTCCTTTCCTTTTTCTCATTATATTCCGCAGAAATTACGCATCTGTCCGAAGCGAAACCTGCAAATAAATCATATTGACGGCAGAATAGCTCTCCCCGATATCAAGCAGATACCGCATTCGGAGTATACCGCCTCCGCTGTTAAAATCCGCTTCGATATCCGTTGCGCAGAGCCGCATATCCATTGTGCCGAGCATCGTCACATAATGCGCATTATGCGTTTTTCCTGTTTCCAGAATCATCAGTGCTTCCGTAAAGCCGGTTTTGCGGATTGATACGAGCTTTCCGTTCAGCACGGTAATGACGGTTCTGCCGTTTTCCTGTCCCTGTTCGTCAAGCTCGGTATAGCTGATTTCCGCTTTCCCGTCCTGATAGTGATAGAAAGCAGTCGAATTCAGCTCAGAAGAATCGGTTTCACTTTCCGCCTTCTGTGCGCTGCGGATTGTCAGAACCGCATTTTCAGTATGTTTTCTGCGAGCCAAGATTCCTCCGTTCCGGCAATCAGAATACGCGGTCAGCGCGTTCTGCTGCCTGTTCGATGAGTTTCTCAATCAGGTACGGATACCGCATTCCGAGATCCGCCATCAGAGACGGATACGGCGCGTGATCCGATAGCGCCGGCATGGTATTGACTTCGCCGAGCAGGATATCCCCGCGGACTGTATAGTAGAAATCAATCAGCGCAAGCGCACAGCAGCCGAGTACCTGATATGCAGCAATTGCGGTTTCCCGCATGATTTTGACCGTTTCCTCCTCAAGCTCAGCAGGAATCGTCATCGGAAGATCCTCCGAGCGGTTCAGCTCGCCGACAAATGATGCAAACGGGAGATCATATCCGAACACAGCAACGCGGAATTCTCTGCCCTCGCAGAGCTCTTCAACCAGCACGGTATTGTCCTGCGTAAAAGCACGTTTTATCAGCATGGTAAGCTGCTCCCGGTCATGTGCGATGCCGGATGCCGCAGCGGAATCGCTGCCGGAAGGCTTCACATAGAGCGGATAATCCATACCCGCTTCGATATGGTCACACTCACGGTCGAGCCGACTCAGGCTGCGCTGCGAAACCGAAATCCAGTTCGGTATCGGGATACCTGCATTCTGAAGCAGTGTGTGGGTCAGTGCTTTATTCCGGCAGATTGCCGACGCGGAGATGCCGTTTCCGACATACGGAATATGTGAGAGCTCACAAAGCCCCTGAATTGAGCCGTCCTCGCCGTAGATGCCTTGCAGCAGTGAAAAAATGACGTCAATCCGTTTCAGTGTATAACTGCCGTCCTCAAGAATCAGGATTCCGCGGTGCGCAGGATCCGGCGAGAGAATTGCAGAAGTGCAGTCGGGGTTTTCGCTCCATTTTCCGGAGGCGATTTCTTCATATCCGCCCGGATAATACAGCCATCTGCCTTTTTTATTGATACCGACGGGGACAACCTCATATTTGTCCTCCGGCAGTGCTTTCAGAACGGAAGCAGCCGAAGCCAACGATTCGCCGTAATCATTTGAGGAGCCTCCGAATAAGACTAACAGCTTGATCTTTGCCATTTCTGTTGTATCCTTTCAGTCTGAAGCTGTGATTCGTTCTTTTTTGCAGCCTGTTTTGGGCATTTTGCCATTTGTGCATAATTCTGAGAAAAGGATGAAAAACGCGGCATTTGCAGCCTGAATGCGAAAAAACCGCGTGAAAGCGACAAAGTGACAATTTCAGCATCTTTTCCTCTTTCACATCTATTTTAGCATACTTCACAAAAAAATGCAAGTGTTTTTTTGCAATTTCACAGAAAAAATTTTGAAATTTCCGTGAATTCGACGATCGGCGGGGAAACTTCTTGGCTTTTTATACAAAAGACTGAGAACACAGAATCAACGGCAGCCCGAAAAAAACACCCGACATTTGGGCGTTATCGGTAACGCGGCGGTCATGGCAAGGCGGCAGTACCGCTCTCCGATTCTTCTCGTGCGCCCGTCAAGGCCGCAATATGCATACACATTCACAATGTATCAGGCAAGATTCCGGCCGCCCGTCTACAACCGGCTGTCCTGTGAAGAAAAGTGAATTTCTTCATATAATCTCATTGACTAAATCAGCAGTATATGCTATACTATCAATGGATAACCCCGATCATTTGACAGGAGAGGAGTGTCATCATGCAGGAATCTGCACTGCCGAGCCCCTGTTACCTGATGGATCAGGCAAAGCTGAAGGCAAATCTCACGATTCTGGAATCCTTGCGCAAAAAAGCCGGCTGCAAGGTTCTCTTTGCACAAAAAGCGTTTTCTTCATTCCCGTTCTATACAGTCATTTCGCGCTATTTAGACGGCGCAGCATCCTGCTCGGCATATGAAGCAGAACTGGCGCACCTCTATTTTCACGGCGAAAACCACATCTGCCAGACCGCCTATCTGCCGGAAGAAATTGAAGCGCTGATGCCGATTTGCGACCATATCACGTTCAATTCTCCGCAGCAGTTTCGCCTGTACGGCGCAAAGGCTGCGGCACACGGCTGTTCAGTCGGTCTGCGTATCAACCCGGAATATCTATCCCAGCAGCTCGACGAATATGACCCATGCGCTCCGTTTTCGCGGCTTGGTACGACAGCCGACCGTTTTCCGGAAGACTGCCTGCCGATGATACGCGGGCTCCATGTTCATGCACTCTACGAACAGAACGCCGATGCACTGGAACGTCTCGTGAAAGAGGTCGTCGCAAAATTCGGGCAATGGCTCCCGAATATGCGCTGGCTAAATCTCGGCGGCGGTCACCATATCACGCGAGAGGGATATCAGCTCGAAAAGCTCGAAACCATTACAAAAAAATTGCAGGATGAATACAACCTGACGGTATATTACGAACCCGGCGAGGCGATTGTCTGGGAGGCGGGCTACTTTATCACAACCGTTGTCGATCTGATTGACAACGGAATGCCGATTGCGATTCTGGATGCCTCGGCAGTGTGTCATGCACCGGATATTACCGAGCTGCGGTACCGCCCGCCGCTGATCGGCGCCGACAAACCGAATGTACTGCCTTACCGTTACCGTCTCGGCGGAAGAAGCTGTCTGCCGGAGGATATTTTCGGCGACTATTCGTTTGACCACCCGCTTCAGATCGGCGAACGGCTGGTGTTCCGCGACATGGCCATCAATACTTTGACCAAAGCGAAAATGTATACCGGTATGCCGATGCCGGCGGTAGCGGTTCGTGAAGCAGACGGGAACTGCAAAATCCTCCGCAGCTTTACTTTTTCCGATTACAAAAATCATTTCTGATATGAATAAATCCCGCGTGCAGCATCAAAACCTGCACGCGGGATTTTTGTTTCAGATACAGGAGATTTCAGATCACAGATATTGCAGCAGCTCATCCCGGACAGCATCGTAATGCGGATCGGAAATACCGAAGCTCATCCGCTTATAGCTCCAGACGCAGCGCGGGATACGGTGCCGCTCGAGAACCGCATGAATCGTGCGGAACCACTGAACGGCATCCTCTGCCGGAACAATGTCAATTACGCCGTATTCTCCGCAGTACAGAGCGGTATTTTCCTGTTCTGCCTTTGCGATTGCTGCGGCAAAAAGCTGTTCAAAATATGCTTCATCCGTTCCACTTTCCGCAAAGGATACGCGATCCTCCGTCGGGAAAATCGGAACCCAATGTGCGCCCTGATGCGTAAAGCGCAGCGGCTCATAGCAATGGAAATTGTAGATTACACGGTCATCGGCAGGCGGATCCAGTGCCGGAACTGCCGCCGCACTGTTATTGTGATAGCTTCCTACCAGAATCACAGTCTCAGGAGCATGTACGCGGATTCTGCGGATGCATTCACGCGAAATACGATTCCATGCGTCTATATAGGAAGCGTCCGTGACCTCATTCAGCAGTTCAAATACAATCTGCTCCGGACGGCTGCCGTAACGCGCAGCAAATGCCTCCCAAAGCTGACAGAAAAGCTCCTGATACTGCGCATTATCAAAGAATCCCGCTTCCTGCTCGCCGTCATCGAACGAAAAACCGATTGTCTTGTGCAGGTCAAGCACGAGCTTCAGATGATACTGCTCCGCCAGTGCTGCGGCGCGGTCAAGCCGGACAAAGCCCGATTCGATCAGAGTGCCGTCGGTCTTCTGGAAAATGTTGAAATCGACCGGCAGACGAACATGGTCAAACCCCCAGGCGGCAATCTGTGCAAAATCCGGTTCTGTGATAAAATTATTCAGCCGTTCCTCAGAATAATCGCACTGCGACATCCAGCCGCCGAGGTTGATTCCCTTGCGGATTCCAAAATCATACATATTCATACGCAATCTCCTGTTGTTGATGTTCTGTTCAGTTCGGTGCTTTCGGATTATCTGTGACGTCAGACCATTTTACATCTTTCTTTGCGAGTTTATATGCGTAATATTTCAGGATGCACTGTGCATCTGAGACATCGACCTCATCATCGCCCGTGATATCCGAAACCGTATATTCGCCGTAGGTCATGAAATCTGCGGCAGAGGAGCGGCTTGCAAGCCCTTTCGTATAGCACTGGAGTACATACTGTGCATCCTCAGTTGTTGCTTCACCGTCCGTAACCGGATCACCGAATGTGCCCGTAATCGCATTTGCATACCGGTGCAGCAGATTACGGCTGCTTTTAGAAACGCTGAGATAATCGCCCATCAGCATATTTTTAATGGATCTTGTATAGACGTCGCTGGTCTTTCCGGTAATCCCAAGCAGATCAAAAATAACCGCCGCAATCATTGCGTGCCCCGCTTCATTCGGATGCACATCGGAGCTGCTGTTTCCGAGGAATACCCATCCGGCATTCGCATAGGCGGTTCCGACCTCCGCGACCTTGACAGTTTCCAGATTCCGGATTGCCTTGTTCAGAATGTTCTCTGTATTTGCAATATACCGCATCAGCTCTGTGTAATCGGTGATATCTTCATCATCCAGTGTCCCGATTTCCCGACCGCGCACCTCAAAGGGATTATAGAGCGTTTCCATGACAATCTCAGCATCCGGATTGAGCTTCCGCAGTGCAGATTCAATAAGCGGATAATTCTCGACTGCCTTTGCACGCGGTTCACGGGTCGCAGCGGTGAGCTGCCCGATATAGTATTTCGCGTCGCCCTCCTCAGCGAGCCGCTTGATAATATCAATAAACAGTTCACCCTCCTGCCGGAAAGCGTTGAAATATTCGTGCGCAGGCTTGAGCAGATCATTAGAGCCGATGCTGATGCAGATCAGATCCGCCTCCCTGATTGCTGCTTGCTTTGCGGTATCATCCAGCAAAGTGAGCAGATCAGAGGTTGTATAGCCCGAGACTGCATAATTTGTCACTGCGGCTCCGGTGAACTCGCCGAGCAAATCATAATAAGAGCTTTGTCCGGCGGTCAGTGAATAGCGGGTAGAAATACTGTCGCCCAGAATCACAATTTTATTGTAATTCTGCGCGGCATCCGCCGTTACCGAAGGCATTGAAGGCAGAGCTGCCGCCGTCAGAACTGACGCTGCCAGCATTGCCGCAATCCGTTTCCGAGTATTCCGTAACATGAATCATTCTCCTTTTTTCCGAAAAACATCAATAAAACAGCATGGGACACCTCTGTTCAAGAGGTGTCCCATGTTTCCTTACAGCCACGCTCTGTACGCTTACAGTTTAACAGATTTGCGTGAAAAAGTCAATGCCTTCGCATGATTTTTTCACTGGAAGCCTGTTTTCCGTTTCCTGTCAGTCGATGACAGCGATGCCGTACAGCACGAAATCCTTGGAATCCTTGCTGGAGATTGAGATGTTCAGCGTATCGGAATTCGGCTGATAATAGCCGAGATCGCCGTCCATGCCGCCCCATGTCCACGACAGCTTACTGTTGACGGTAGAGGTTTTGCCGTTGACCGTAACATTTACAGCGCCCATATTGTCCTTGTCGTTGGACTGGAACAGCAGCAGGATGCCTTTGCCCTTCACAGTAAAGCTCAGCGGCGTATTGCCGTTTTTGCTGTATGTATAGCCGATGCCGTAAGTATTGCTGTTGGTGCCGCGGCTCCATGAACCGGCGGAGAAATCCTTCTGAGCTCCGATATCGACGAGATGTGCTGTCGCATATTCGTCGCCGAAGACAGTTTTATTCGGAATTTCATAGGAATCGCTTGCGTTTTCAGACCGCAGCGCCTGACGGTAATAGTATGCGATGCAGTCCGCAATGAGCTTGTGTCCGCCGTCGCCGGGGTGCAGTGTATCACCGCTGCCGTAGTTGGCATCCCAGCTCAGCGTTCCGGCACTGATCGCATTCATGATCGCATTTTTGCCGCTGATAACCGGGAGATCATAATTCTCACCGATTCTCGCCATCCAGTCCTGACAGCCGCCGCCGGATTTCGTGCAGAGCGTAATCAGCACGACAGCCGGTGCATTTTCCTGCATCAGGCATTTTTTCACAAGCGCTTCATAGGATTTTTTGAAACGGTCGCCGTCCTGATCGTTGACGGCAAATTCAATGAAAATGATGTCGCAGTTCTTCGAGAAAATGTCTTTATCGACACGCATATTGCCGACAACTGAGGAGGTTCCGGCAGCGCCTGCATTGACAAAGCTCACATTATTGCCCTGCCCGAAGGTCTCGCTGAAATAGTTGGCTGAGAGATTGACAAAGCGCTTGCTCTCCGAGCTTGAGGAACCGCCTCCTGTGATCGAGCCGCCGATATAGCCGATCGTGACCTTTTCGCCCGCCTGCGCCTTTGCAATTTTCTCGCGGATTCTGGCAGTATTGCCGACGCGGTACACACCGTCCTGATACACCTTCAGCATCGCAGGTGATGAGGTTTCCTGATAGTTGTCCCAGTCACCGAACAACGGTGTGACGGTCGGATACAGAAGCGTATGTTTCAACAGACTCAGATCAACCGCATTGATGACACCGTTGCTGTCGTAATCAGCGCCCTTCTCAATCTCATCGGAAGAAGCACATAGAAACCGCATAAGCTGTACTGCATCGGAGACATCAACCTTCAGGTCGCCGTTTGCATCGCCTTTTTTGATGACAGCGGGCGAACCGGTCACCGAAACCGTGTCGAGATAGAAATCCGTCGTGGATTCAGTCGTTTCGACATAAATCGAAATATTCGTCGCTCCCACCGGAACAGTGTACGAAGGATTGGACAGAACCAACCAGCTTTCGTTCTCGGCAGTCTCAAGCGCAATCTGAGAATAGGTTGCCTTGCCGCTCGAATCAGAATATTGCAGCGAAAATTTCATTTCAACGGGTGCGCCGCTCGCCTGATAGACTGCCGCAGAAAGTGCATAGGTTTCACCGGCACGCATCAGTGAAGAAGCATCGCGTATGGCACCGTGCCAGGCAGCGGTTCTGCCGCTGACGAACAGGCTGCACTCTCCGGTATAGGACTGATCGGAAGTCCATTGGACATCGGCGTCGCCCCTGCCTGTAAAGCTGTCATTGGTTGTCTCAAATTCAGCCAGCAGCAGTTTTGCTGCCGAAGCCGGTACCGCAGGAATTCCCGTAAACGCCGTTGCACCCAGCATCAGTCCTGCTGAAAGAGCCAGTGTTTTTTTCCATGCCTGTTTCATAATAATCCTCCCATGTCTGTATTTTCTTTCTCTGTATCAATTTCCCCCTAAGTAAATTATATCAGGAAAAATACTCAGGGTCAATAAATAAATTGCATATTTACAGCAATTTTTTCACATCTCAAAGCATATGGGAAAGAAATATTTTCAGCCCGAGCACGATCAGCAGAAGCCCGCCGAAAAGCTGAGCCTTTCCCGCCAGCCTTGCACCGAAGCGCCTGCCGGCCCATACTCCGGCAACACTCATCACCGCAGTCACGAAAGCAATCTGTACGCACGCGGGCAGAATCCGAAATCCGGAAAAAGCCGAAAAGCTCACGCCGACTGCCAGTGCGTCAATACTTGTTGCGATTCCCTGCAGCAGGAGCAGCGGGACGGTCAGTCTGCCGTTTTCTCCGCCGGTATCGGAATGCAGCGCCTCATAAACCTGCTTCCCGCCGATTGCACTGAGCAGCATCAATGCGATGTAGTGGTCAAATGCGGCAATCACACCCGCAAACATACTGCCGAGCAGATACCCCAGCAGCGGCATAAGCCCCTGCATTCCGCCGAATACAAGTCCGTCCGCCAGTACCCATCCGCCGCGCAGCCTGTGTCCGCACATACCGTTTGTCATGGAAACAGCACAGGCATCTGTGCCCAGCCCGACCGACAGCAGCAGAATCTCCGTAATATTCATCTGCGTACACCGCCCTCATTTTGATTGATACGGATATTGTACCATATTGGATCTGCGGATTATGTCGCAGCAGCAAATTCGTCTGCCGATTTTTAAGGCGCACAGGGTTTGGACGAAAAGTACTATAATATAATGCAAATGCTCAATCCCTGAGACATGAATGATTCCGTAATCGACGCTTCCTTTGAAGGGCTTGACATTTTTCTGAAAATATGATATAATAGCGTTGCAAAAGGGGAGCTTGTAGACAGGCTGAGAGGAAAGCGAATGAGCTTTCGACCCGCAACCTGATTTGGATAATGCCAACGTAGGGATTTGTACCTGAATGATACGGGGAGAACTGCGGAATGGCGGTTCTCCTTTTTCAATTTTGGAGGTGTTATAATGGTAAAGGTCAACGGGACAGAACTTGAATTTGCCGGGAAAACCGTTTCGGAGCTGCTTGCTGCACAGGGCTATCAGCCGGCTGTGGTAGCCGTTGAGCTGAATGAGGCGATTCTGCCAAAGGCTGAATATGCAGGCACCGTCCTGAAAAACGGCGATTGCGTGGAGGTGGTCAGCTTTGTCGGGGGCGGCTGAGAGGAAGATTCCGACGGAAGCGGAGATGTATGCGGCACTGTGCGAGCGGCACGGTGCTGATATGCAGCAGAAATTCGCAGCAGGATCGGCAGCAGTCTGCGGACTCGGCGGACTCGGCTCGAATATTGCAGTTTCCCTTGCAAGAGCGGGACTAGGGCGGCTTTTTCTGGTTGATTTTGACTGCGTGGATATCTCGAATCTGAACCGGCAGCAGTATTTTCCGGATCAGCTTGGGATGCCGAAAACCGAAGCGCTCAGCGATACGCTGCACCGCATTGCGCCGTACTGCCAAATCGAATACCGGACGGTCCGGCTCGATGAGGATAATATTCCTGAGCTGCTGCGGGATTTTCCGGTAATCTGCGAAGCATTTGACCGCGCCGATCAGAAGGCGATGCTGGTCAATACCGTATTGACAAAGCTGCCGGATGCCGTATTGGTTTCCGGTTCCGGTATGGCGGGGCTCGGTTCCCCGAACAGAATCCGGACACGCAAAATCTCAGATCACTTCTATCTCAGCGGCGATCTGGAAAGCGATTCGGCGAAAGGCCTCGGGCTGATTTCTGCGCGGGTCGCGGTCTGTGCGGCGCATCAGGCAACCGTTGTTTTGCAGATTCTTGCGGATAAAATTGATATTTCTTGATGGAAAGGATGATTGAACAATGAATCAGGATGACAAGCTGATTCTCGGCGGCAGAGAGTTTCATTCGAGATTTATTCTCGGCTCCGGAAAATACTCGCTCTCTCTCATTGAAGCCGCCGTAAAGTACGCGGGCGCAGAGCTGATTACGCTTGCAGTCAGACGCGCAAACACCAAGGAGCATGAGAATATTCTCGATTATATTCCGAAGGGCGTCACGCTGCTGCCGAATACCTCCGGCGCACGCAATGCTGAGGAAGCTGTGCGGATTGCCCGCCTTGCACGGGAACTCGGCTGCGGCGATTTCGTCAAAATTGAAATCATGCGGGATACAAAGTATCTGCTGCCGGATAATGCCGAGACTATCCGCGCAACGGAGATTCTCGCGAAGGAAGGCTTCGTGGTCATGCCGTATATGTATCCGGATCTGAATACGGCGCGCGATCTGGTCAATGCCGGAGCGGCGTCTGTCATGCCGCTGGCTTCGCCGATCGGCTCGAACAAGGGACTTGCAACCCGTGATTTCATTCAGATTCTGATTGACGAGATTGACCTGCCGATCATCGTCGATGCCGGAATCGGCAGACCCTCGCAGGCCTGTGAGGCAATGGAAATGGGTGCTGCTGCGGTGATGTCGAATACAGCGCTTGCAACCGCCGGCGACCTTCCGATGATGGCAGAAGCATTCCGTAAGGCAATTGAAGCAGGCAGACAGGCATATCTTTCCGGGCTTGGCAGAGTGCTCGTCAGAGGTGCATCGCCCTCCGATACGCTCACCGGTTTTCTGCATGACTAAGGGGCGGTGAAACATGGAAAATCAGTTTCTGATTGATGCAGAGGGGCTTTCGGAATCCGCGCTCAAACGCAAGCATGAGCTGGAAAACAATCCGGCATGCAGAACCGATATCATGACATATATGGACGGGCAGGAGCAGATCAAATCCGATATCCGTGAAAAGGTAATGCGGGAGGTCGAAACATATGACCCGTCACGATACACGGCAGCCGATGTACGCCGTGCTCTGCAAAAAAGCAATCTTTCGGTTGAAGATCTGAAAGCGCTGCTTTCACCTGCTGCTGCGCCGTTTCTGGAGCAGATGGCGGAGCGTGCCCGTATCGAAACGCGCAAGCATTTCGGCAATACCGTTTATCTTTTTACGCCGCTTTATATTGCGAATTACTGCGAAAATTACTGCGTTTACTGCGGCTTCAACTGCTACAACCACATCCGGCGCATGAAGCTCTCGACAGAGCAGATTGAGCATGAGATGCAGGTCATTGCAGAAAGCGGCATGGAAGAAATCCTGATTCTGACCGGCGAGAGCAGGACGCAGAGTGATATTCATTATATCGGTGAAGCATGTAAGCTCGCCCGCAAGTATTTCCGCATGGTCGGTATCGAAATCTATCCGGTCAATGTCGAGGATTACCGCTATCTGCACGAGTGCGGCGTGGATTATGTCACGGTATTCCAGGAGACATATGATACAGAAAAGTATGAGACGCTGCATCTTGCCGGTCACAAGCGTGTCTGGCCGTACCGTTTTGAAGCGCAGGAACGTGCGCTGATGGGCGGTATGCGCGGTGTCGCGGGATCGGCACTGCTCGGGCTCTCGGATTTCCGGAAAGATGCCCTTGCCTCAGCGCTGCATATGTATTTTCTTCAGCGGAAGTATCCGCACGCAGAAATTTCGCTCTCGTGTCCGCGTCTGCGCCCAATCATCAACAACGGGAAAATCAATCCGCAGGATGTCGGTGAGCGGCAGCTTTGCCAGATTCTCTGCGCATACCGGATGTTTCTGCCGTTTGCCGGTATTACCGTGTCTTCGCGCGAGAGCAAGAGCTTCCGCGACGGCATCGTGAAAATTGCCGCAACGAAGATTTCTGCCGGCGTATCGACCGGTATCGGCGACCACGAGAGCAAATATACCGGAAAGGAATCCGATGCGGAGGGCGACGAGCAGTTCGAGATCAATGACAGCCGCAGTTTCCGTCAGATGTATGCGGATATGTCCTCGGAGGGCTTGCAGCCGGTGCTGAATGATTATCTCTATGTGTAAGGTCATTTGTATTACGAACAGAGCGCTGTGCAGAGAGCCGTTTTTGGAACGGCTGGAGCGTATAACAGCAGGAAAACCGGATGCGGTTGTGCTGCGTGAAAAAGATCTGCCGGAGCGGGATTATCTGATGCTGGCTGAGCATGTTTCGGAGATCTGCGGTATGTATCATGTTCCGCTCATCCTGCACAGCTTTCCGGATGCTGCACGGGAAATCGGTGCATCTGCCGTGCATTTGCCGCTTCCGGTACTGCGGAATCTGCCGCAGAATGCCCGTGAAACGCTGCCCGCATTCGGCGTATCTTGCCATGCAGCAGAGGAGGCGCAGGAGGCGGAATCCGCCGGTGCATCCTATCTGATTGCGGGGCATATTTTCGATACGGACTGCAAAAAAGGACTGCCGGGCAGGGGGCTCCGTTTTCTGAATGCGGTGTGCAGCAGCGTGCAGATTCCGGTCTATGCAATCGGCGGTATCACGCCGGAGCGCGTGCCTGCCGTTCTGGAATCTGGTGCTTCCGGGGTCTGCATCATGAGTACACTGATGCAGTGTGAGGATCCCGCCGGATTGATCCGGCAGCTGAGAGGGGAGTGACGGAATGCAGTTTGACAGAAAGCAGCTTTTGCTGTATGCGATTACTGACCGGGCGTGCATCGGCCAGCGCGGTTTCGATCAGGCAATCGAGAAAGCTCTGACGGGCGGCGTGACGATGCTTCAGCTTCGTGAGAAAAATCTCAGCGATGCAGAGCTGATCGCCGAGGCAAAACGCATCAAAGCGATCTGTGCGCGGTATCATGTGCCGCTGATTATCAATGACAATTACCGTGCGGCGATTGCGGCTGGCGCAGACGGCGTACATGTCGGCATCACTGACGCGCCGGTTACAGAAATCAGGAAGACAGCCGGCGATGATTTTATTATCGGCGCAACCGCAAAAACCGTGGAGCAGGCGCGGCTTGCCGAAGAATCCGGCGCGGATTATCTCGGTGTCGGCGCGGTGTTTCCGTCTCCGACGAAAACCGATGCGCTGCGCATTACGCCCGCACAGTTCCGGGAAATCGCTCGGAGCGTGACGATTCCGGCGGTTGCAATCGGCGGCATCACGGAGCAGAATCTTCCGGAGCTGACCGGGATCGGCGCAACGGGATTCGCAGTCGTTTCCGCAGTCTTTGCGGCAGATGATATCACGGCGCGGTGCAGGCAGCTGAAAGCGCTTGCATCGGGAATTGTATCAGAATAACAGCAGCCGCGGCAGACCGGGGGCACCACCTTCTGCCGCGTAAGAAAACATAATGCTTCTCTTTTGGGGAAAAAACGGATGAGAAACGCATTATCAACTGCCTGCAAACTTGTAGGCAGAGGCGCCGGTATACAACAATTCAAAACGGGAATGACGGATTTCTGCCGAAAACAGCAGGATTCTGTTATGCTCGTGCGATGTATGACCGGCGCAATCGGAAAGGGAAACCCTGTACCGTTCAGTCAGCCGGAAATACAGCGTATTCTTCCGGTGCTGTACGGTGCAGATCACGCATATTTACAGTGAAAGGAAGAATAGCATGAAACAGTATCACACCCAGATGGAAGCGGCAAAAATGGGCATCATCACGCCCGAAATGGAGACTGTCGCGAAGAAAGAGTACATCGAAGCGGAGAAGCTGCGTGAACTCGTTGCAAAGGGCGAGGTCGCAATTCCCTGCAATGTCAACCACAAGGCAATTTCGCCGGAGGGCATCGGCGGCGGACTCCGCACGAAAATCAATGTCAATCTCGGAATCTCCGGTGACGCAAAGAACTACGATCTCGAAATGCAGAAGGTTGAGCTTGCGCATAAATTCGGCGCAGAAGCGATTATGGATCTCAGCAACTACGGCAAAACCAACACCTTCCGCAAAAAACTGGTCGAGTGCTCACCGGCGATGATCGGTACGGTTCCGATGTATGATGCAATCGGCTATCTGGAGAAGGATTTGCTCGAGATCACTGCCGAAGACTTTTTGAAGGTTGTGCGTGCCCATGCGGAAGAAGGCGTGGATTTCATGACAATTCATGCCGGTATCAACCGCCGCGCCGTTGAGGCATTCATGCGCGAGGGCAGAAAAATGAACATTGTCTCCCGCGGCGGCTCGCTGCTGTTTGCGTGGATGATGATGACCGGCAACGAAAACCCGTTCTTTGAGCATTATGATGAGGTGCTCGATATTCTGTATGAGTATGACGTCACGATCAGTCTCGGCGATGCGCTGCGTCCTGGCTGCATTGACGATGCGACCGATGCCGGACAGATTGCGGAGCTGATTGAGCTCGGCAACCTGACAACCCGTGCATGGGAGAAAAACGTGCAGGTTATGGTCGAGGGACCGGGTCATATGGCAATGAACGAAATTGCGGCGAATATGAAGCTGCAAAAGCGCCTTTGCCACAATGCGCCGTTCTATGTCCTCGGCCCGCTGGTGACCGATATTTTCCCCGGTTACGATCATATCACCTCGGCAATCGGCGGCGCAATCGCAGCGGCGAACGGCGCAGATTTCCTGTGCTATGTGACACCGGCTGAGCATCTGCGCCTGCCGGATGTGAATGACGTCAAGGAGGGCATTATCGCGAGCAAGATCGCCGCGCACGCTGCGGATATCGCAAAGGGCGTGCCGCACGCAAGAGACCGCGACAATGCTATGGCGGAAGCGAGACAGGTTGTGGACTGGGACAAAATGTTTGAAATCTGCGTAGACCGCGAAAAGGCACAGGCATATTTCGAGAGCGTACCGCCCGCAGACCGCCACACCTGCTCGATGTGCGGCAAAATGTGCGCAGTGCGGACAACAAATATGATTCTCGCGGGCGAAAAGGTCGAGTTCTGCACCGAGCTGTAATGTGAGGGATATTTCCGCGGAATCCGGGCATACTGCTGCTGAGGTGAGACTGATGAAGCGAAACACGCACACCCATGCAGACGCCTGCAAGCAGCCGCTGCCCGATGCCGAAATTCAGCGCAATGCGCGGCACGGCAAAACGGCATCGCATCTTCCGCAGAAGGGCGATCTGCCGATTACGGTTCTGGAGAAGGAGATTCCCAAGACCGATCTGCATGATATGTAAAAAAACAGAGCCTTTCCGGGGATGTATGCCCGGAAAGGCTCTGTTTCTGTATTTCTGCTGCACATATTCGGAAAAATCAGGTTAAAAATTCAAGCTTTCACATAGATTTCACAAGATTATCACTGTTTATTATTTTTGATAAGATAAAATAAATTCAAGCGAATACTAATCTGAATTTTGGAGGAAATGTCATGAATCAGGAATTGTGCAGAGCCAATATTCAAGCAAATCGACTGAGGATTTTCAGGATCGTATTCTTTGTACTTGCTGGCCTGTCGTTGGCTTTGCTGATCTTTTCGAGAATTCCCTTCAGAACGAATAAGCTGAATTCTGTTTTTGGTCAGCAAACATTTAATTGGTTTAATGATGTTCTTTATGATGAATTCGGCGGCGGCTTTACCTATGGGATTTTAGAAACACCGTCTTCCCTGATATTTTTGATTTGTATGGTTGTTTTTCTGATTCTTGCGGTTTTTGTGCATTTATTAAACAGGGCAATTGATTCCTGCGGGATTGTTTTGACTGAAAGCGGAGTAAAAGGGCTGAAAAATAGCTTGTTTCGTTCTCAGTCGGTTGAACTTCCCTTTGATAAAATCTCCTCTGTTTCGGTCAGAAACGGGTTTTCGGATAAGATTTTCGGCGGAGAGACTGTTGCGATTGGCAGTGCCAGCGGATATATTTGTTTTTCAGCAGTGCAGAATGCAGGTGAGTTTGTAAAACAAACACTTAACAAGATCGAAGAATACAAGAAATCTGTGCAGGCACAAAAGAATGCAGCGGAGCAACCCGCACCCGCCCCTGTGCCTGCCGCAGCAGATGAAGCCGATAAGCTCCTGAAGCTGAAATTGCTGCTCGAAAAGGGCGTGATCTCGCAGGAGGAATATGAAGAAAAGCGTAAAGAGCTTCTTGCAAAGCTGTAATAGGAAATCAAACAGCCGCCCTCTTCAAAAGGGCGGCTGCTTCAGTCTGTAGAAAAAGGTATCGCTTCGCGATGATTGAAATTGGGCTCCGCCCAAACCCGCCAAAGGGACATTGTCCCTTTGGAATCCCATTATAAGCAAAATGAAAGAAAATGCGTGATTTTTTCATTTTCTTCTATAAAATGGGATTCTTAAGGGATAGTATCCCTTAAGCGGGGGTATGGGGGCAGCGCCCCCATTTTGAATCCGTCGGAGACACTTTATCGACAGTCTGAAACAGCCGCCCTCTTCAAAAGGGGCGGCTGATTCTTATGTGCAGATCCAGATAATCAGCGGGAAGGAGACCAGCGAGAACAGCGTCGTGAGGAAAATGCCCTGTGAGGCGAGCTTTTCGTTTCCGCCGTATTCGGTCGCAAAGAGCGCTGTGGTATTCGCAACCGGCATACAGGACATCAGCAGCAGCGTCGGCGCGAGTACCGCATGGGTGACAAACTGCCGGATGATAACCCAGAACACCAGCGGCAGCGCGATCTGACGCAGCAGTACATAAATATTCATACGCAGATTGGTCACCATTTCCTTTGGTTTCATGCCGCTGAGGTTTGCGCCGACGACCAGCATCGCAAGCGGTGACGTCAGCGAGCCGATTGTTGCGCAGGTATCGCTCAGAATCTCCGGCAAGTGAATCCGGAACACAAAGATCAGAACGCCGACTGCGGTACAGATGACAGCCGGCGTCAGCAGCAGCTTTTTCCACGGGATCCCGCGGAGCGTTTCCGAAAAGCTGCCGCCTTCCTTTTCTGAGGTACCGCCCATCATCACAACACCGAAGGTATAGACGAAAATATTGAACACGCTGTTCAGAATTGCCGCATAAAACAGTCCCTCTTTGCCGTAAACCGATTCCACAATCGGGAATCCCAAAAACCCGACATTGCCGAAGATCGTCATGAACAGATACAGCCGCCGGTCTTTTTTGGGCGTCAATGTGCCGTATACAAGCAGAAGCGACAATGCAATCATCAATAGATAAAACAGAAACGAATACCCGAACAGCTCCGCGACCGAGACCGTTGCACCGCCTTCAGATGACTGCTCCTCGACCTGCTGCATTCGCTGATAAAATGCATCAATCATCATCATCGGGGTCGTGACGGAAAGCAGGAGCTTGGTCAGCTTTTGCTTTGTGTGAATATCCAGCATGTTGATTTTCGCGAGAAATACGCCGAGGCACAGAATCAAAAACAGCTTGCCTGTTTGCTGAACAATGACCAGAATATTCATAAAACCTCATTTCTGACGCATAGAAAGTGCGGCTCCGTGAAAGCCGCACGTTTTGTTATTTCCGGATGAAGAGAACGCCGAGTGTATTCGGACCGCAGTGGCTTGCAATGGTGCAGCCTGCACGGCTTTCTGCAATTTCATCAAAGGCTCCCGCAGCGCGTATTTCTTTCTCCGCAGCTTTGACCGCTTCATTTTCAGCATTTGCATGTGTGATGAAAATGCGCTGTGAACGGATGCTGTCGATATCGGCAAGGCGATCCTGCACATACTGCGACACACACTTTACAAAGTTTCCGCGGTATTTTTTCCCGACGGACATTTTGCCGTCCCGCACCTCAATACAAGGCTTGAGGCGCAGCAGATTGGCGCCGAGCGCCGCAACAGTCGAACATCTGCCGCCCTTGCGGAGATAGTCGAGCCGGTTGATGATAAAGCTCGCATCGACCTTCGGGATAATATCGGTTTCGAGCTCTTTTTTGATTTCCTCGGCGGAAAGTCCTTTGTTCGCGAGCCTGCACGCTTCCAGCACGACATGGCCGAAGCCGGAGGAGAGGTTCAGGGAATCGACCGCGACAACTTTGCCCTCTGCTTCTTCCGCAGCGATGCAGGCGTTCTGGAAGCAGCTTGAGAAATGGGAGCTGATTGTGATGCAAAGAATTTCCGCTTCCTGGTCTTCCTGCCGGATCTTTGCGAAGCAGTCTGAAAAGTCCGCGACCGTCAGTGCAGAAGTTTTCGGCAGCTCGCCGCCTTCATCCACATATCGGAAGATTTCCTCTGCGGTAATTTCCAGACCGTCTCTGCGGCTTTTTCCATCCATTGTAACATAAAGCGGCAGAATCGTGATACCGTTTTTCTGAATCTGCTCTTTTGTCAGGTCACAGGTGCTGTCCGCGACAATTCTCACATACATAACGCTGACCTCCGTTCGGGATTGATAGGACTATTATAACGCGAAATGCATATTTTGTCAAGAATATGCGGAAAATGAAAACGGGATACCCAAAAGATTTCGGGTATCCCGTTCGGTTATACATTGGGGTCGTGCAGATTGATGATATTTGCGAGATGCTTCAGCAGCAGCGTCAGATCCTTAGGCTCGACATTTCCACTGAGATTGCAGTCTGCATTGAGCTTACCCTGTTCTGTGATGCCGGTTTCGGTATCTTCTGCCGCAACTCTTGCGAGCATGACGGCATCCAGAACATCAACCTCGCCGCTGCAATCGGCATCGCCGAGCAGAGAAACGCGCAGGGGATTTTCCGTTTTCGGAGCTTCTGCAGGTGCAAGAATGAATTTCTGTCCGTCGCCGCCCCAGTAATTCCACTGGCAAATTTTCGCACCGGGTTCAGTGCTGATTTCAAACACATCGAAGCCGGCTGTTTCTCCCGAGAGAACCAAGAGAATCGTATAGCTGCCGTCTGCATTGCCCCAGATTGTGAACTGCTGCTCCTTGCCGCCGGTATATTTGCTGAGGGTCAGGTCAGCACCGTCCTCGGCTCCCGAAACTGTGACTGCCATGCCGCTGCCGTCCCGGACGGAATAATAGCCGGTATCCTCACGGCTGATATTCCACGAAACAGCGTCACTGCTTTGAATCAGACCGCCCTGATCTGTGCCGACAAACAGTCCGCTGTTCAGATTCCGGATTGTGTAGCTGTGATCCGGCACCATTGCATAGGTCGGGGTGATCTTCCAGAGCTGGCATTCGCCGCCCCAGAATTCCCACTGATTGATTTTGCCGCCGTTTTCGGTTGACCACTCATAGACATCGAGTCCTGCCGCGTCACCGGAGCATTTTGATACAATACCGTAATAGCTGCCGGATTTCGTGAGCTTCCAGAGCTGATTGTCCGCGCCGGTATAGCTTTGCAGAATGACAGAAAGCCCGTTGTCTGCATTGCTTCCGTCCACTGCGATGCATTTGGTTTCGTCGATCATCGAGGTCAGCCGGCAGTAGCCGTTTCCGAGGTCAGTAATCCGGAAATCCTGATGCTTGTCGCCGGACTTGTTGCCGCCCTTGCCCCACTGCTGAATCGGGGTGCCGTCATCGCTGCTGCCGCCGCTGACATCCAGTACTAGTCCGCTGTTGACGTTCGTGATCGTGTACGGTACATTGCTCAGCAGCTTGGTGTCGCCGATGTATACAGCGCCGCCGGTCTCGGAAACGGCGTTCTTATCGTACACAAGCTGTCCGCTGCCCAAGTGATTATACAGCAGACTGCGCTCTTTTCCGTTCCATGTACCGGATTTAACGCCCCAAATTGTCTGGTTATCGTTTCCTGCAGCGGTGAAGGTCATGACCTTGTTGCCCTTGCCGGTTTCGTCGTATTGTGCATTGAAGAAGCCGGTATAGGTGACATTTCCGATTTTCAGCGTTGCTGCGGCGCTGTTGTCCGCCTCTGCCCATGTGCCGCTGACTGCACCGGAAATTGTGCCGTCCGCATTCAGCGTGATGTTCGAGGCTGTGGTGATCGTGCCGTCTGATGCAGTGCCGTGATTGATGAATTCATAAGTGCCGGCAAGGTCTGCTGTATCATATCCCGCATCAGACCATGTTTCGCCGCTGTATTCATAGGGCATGACAACCGGCCAGCCTGCTTCGTTGAAGTTCATTGCATGGACGCGAACCTCGTGATACTCCGTGCCGTCATCGAAGCGTGCGTGATTGAACAGATACCACTGCCCATCGTCATCCTGCAAAACGGAATTATGACCGCACGCCATATACGCCCGCGCCAGTGACGAGAACTTGTAGTTCGTCATCAGCTTCAGCCCGATCGTGTTGAGGTTTGTGCCGCTTTCGAGAACCATATTCCGTCCGGCTGCATCGGTAAACGGACCGGTCGGGGAGGTCGATCTGCCGACGCGCATATTATAGCCCGCTGCCGAGGTCAGGCCGCCGTATGTGACAAACAGATAGTAGTAACCGGTATCGGCATTGTATTCGATAAACGGGCCCTCGCCGGATTTTCCGTAGCCGCCGGAGATTTTGGTGCCGAAGTAGCTGTCCACCAAGCGCCCGTCGGATGTCGTTCCGGTCTTGGGGTGGATGCATTTTCCGGTTTCTCTGTCGATCTCCAGTGTAAAGATGCCGCCCGACCATGAGCCGTAGCACATATACATTTTCCCGTCTGTGCCGTAGTAGATCGTCGGGTCGATCGCATTCGGGAAAAGCTGGTTGTTGAAATTGTTGCCGTTAAACCACGAATTATTCATGGTCACGGCGCCGGAGTCTATGAGCGACTGCACATTTGTGCTGGTATATTTCTTGTTGACATTCTTGGTGCTGCTTGTGACATATTGATCGTTCTTGGTGAAGCCGGAATAAATCAGCGTATCAACGAAGGTATACGGCCCCTCAATAATCTGCGATACGGCGTAGGCAATGACTGAGCGGATATAGGTCGAGGAGGTGCAGAAGTACATGACATACGCACCCTTTGTTCCGTCACTGTTGCGGTAATCCGGATTCCAGATCACATCCGGCGCCCAGACAGAGAATCCGCCCTCACAGTCCTCAAGGTTTTCGCCGCACCATGCGAATGCCTTTTTCAGATTGCCGGAGAGATCGCCGAAAATTTTGTTGTTATTTGCGGTGTAGCCGTTTGTGAAGGTTCTCCAGCTTTGCAGGTCTGAGGATTTGGCAGCATCAATATGAGATCCGAAAACATAATAGGTTCCTGTTTTCGGATCCTTGATGATGGACGGATCGTGAACGGAAACGCGTGTTTTGGCAGCGACATAGTCAGCCGCATATGCCGTCTGCGGAACTGACAGCAATACGGTACCCGCAACAGCCGCTGCGCTGAATGCCGACAGGATTCGTTTCAGTAACATATAGATTCCCCCTTATCATATCTGTTATTGGATATTATACCGTATTATTTTTGCTCTGTAAATGTATTATTGTCCTGATTCTCTGCACTATCGGATGTTTTTTCAGGATTGACTTTATCATTTGAAAATGCTATAATAATATAGAATAGGGAATCTATGAGTCGGAGGTTGAGCTGAATGGCAGAAACAAAACGAAATCAGCGAATGCGGCTTCTGATCGTGCTTGCGGCAGTTCTGCTGCTGATCGGCGCATGTTTGTGGCTGAATGTGATTTCAGCGCACCGTGTGGCGCCGCTTCGGGATGATGCAGCGGAGGGTCTGGATCTTTCGCAGACCGATAAGCTGATGATTGTTGCGCATCCGGATGACGAGATTCTCTGGGGCGGGGGACATCTGTTAGACGGCGGATATCTGGTGCTGTGCATCACAAACGGGAGGAATCAGAAACGAACCGCTGAATTTCGCAATGCTGTATCACAGACCGGTAATATTCCTCTGATTCTGGAATATCCGGATAAAGTCAATTTTCTGCGCGATGACTGGGATGCTGTACGGGACGGAATTGAATCGGATCTGAAAAAAATCATCGCACTGAAGCAATGGAGTCTGATTGTGACACACAATCCCGACGGGGAATACGGGCATCAGCACCATAAAATGACGAATTCACTGACGGTTGCGGCATATGAAGCGCTGCATTTCGATGTTCCGCTCTATTTTTTCGGGCAGTACTATAAAGCGTCCGTGTTACCGGAGTATGAGGCAAATCTCATGCGCCTTCCGGACGAAACGCTCCGAAGAAAGCAGGAAATCTGCCGCTGCTATGAATCTCAGGCGGATGTGGTAGAAAAGCTCGGCCATATGCTGCCGTTTGAAAACTGGACACTGTATCAGCCGGATGCAGAAAGGTAAATCCATGAAATCAAAAATCAGCTGCAAGGATTTTGCGGCGCTCGGTATCATATTTCTGCTCAGTGCGGCGGTCATCGTTTCCTGCCTGAAAAAAGGGAGCGTCTACGGCTCGCAGGATGACTGGGCGTCTCAGCATTATCTGATTCCGGAGTATTTCCGGACGCTGTTTTATCACACGCATCAGCTTTTTCCGTCGTATGCCGCAAATATCGGCGCAGGCGAGAATCTCTATGCGCTCTCCTATTACGGGCTGTATTCGCCGTTTATCCTGTTCTCGTATCTGCTCCCGTTTCTCCCGATGGGAGTTTATATGATGATCGCCGGAATTGCGGTTGCCTTTGCGTCGGAAAGCATTTTTTATTTTTATCTGCGAAAGCGATATGAGGTTCGAGCTGCCGCATTTGCCGCTGCTTCCTACGCTTTTTCACTGCCGCTGATTCTGCATACGCACCGGCATTTTATGTTTCTGTGCTTTATGCCGTTTTTGCTGCTTTCGATGCATTTTACCGACCGCTATTTTGAATCCGGCAAAAAATACCCGCTGGTGCTCTGCGCATTTCTGATGATTATGTGCAACTACTTTTTTGCGTTTTCTGCACTTCTGGCGCTTTCTGCATACGGGCTGTATGCAGTTTTAGAACGGAAACCGGGCAGTCTGCGGAGACTGATCCGGATGTATCTGCCGTTTCTGCTGCTGCTTGCGGTCAGCGTCATGATGGCTTGTTTCCTGCTGCTTCCGACCGGCTATACGCTGCTTTCCGGCAGAGATAAGGCAAACACGGCGATTTCGTTCCGGCAGTTTTTCCCGACGCTCCGGCTTGACTGGCTTACATATTACGGCTATACGATGGGCTCGACTGCATTCGGTGTTTTTTCTGTCATTTACTTTGCCGTTTACGGCAGACGCGGCAAGCGGTTTATCGCGGTACTGATTCTGCTTTTTGCAGTATTTCCGCTCTTTTTGTATCTGATGAACGGGATGCTGTACTTTGATGCGAAGGTGCTGTTTGCCTTTCTGCCGCTCGCTCTGATTCTGAATGCGGAACTGGTAAAGCGCCTTTTCAGCGGAAATAAGCTGCATATGAGGCTGCCGGCAGTTATTCTCGCAGTTTTCGTCCTGATCTCTGTGTTTACATGCGGGTTCAGCATACCAATGTGGTATTTTTTCGCAGACACTGCAATGACCGCATTGATCCTCATGATTCTGGTTATACGGAAAAAGCCGAAGCTCTCGTACATCTGTCTGCTGATGCCGTATGCGGCTTGCTGTGTCGGCAATCATGTGGATAAGATGCAAAGCGCCGACAGCTATGATACGGTCAATTCCCCGACTGTCCGCTCCTTGATTGATGAGGCAGCAGCAGGGCAGATGGTGCGGACGGCGATTGATACAGACCGGCTGAATACCGTAAATAAGATCTATTCACCGTCTCATTACTCTGATACGATCTATTCCTCGGTGCATTCAAAGGATTATAACCGGTTTTACCTGGAAGAAATGTGTAATGAGAATCAGTATCGGAATTCAGCGCTGACAACGCGTTCACGGAATCTGATTTTTAATACTTATATGGGCGACCGGTATTACATTTCCAAACAGCCGGTTGATTTTTACTTGTATCAACTCAAAAAGCAAACCGATGACGGCTATCTGCTTTATGAAAACCCTTATGTGTTCCCGATGCTGTACTGTTCTGACCGGGTCATGAGCAGGCGGCAGTATGAAACGCTGGATTATCCGGATCATATCGAAGCGCTGCTGCAATACCGTATCGTCGAACAGTCGCTTCCGGATGTAACGTTTGAACCCCGAGCAGAGCGTGCAGATATCGGCAATATCTTTCATATCGCGCAATATCTTTCCGAAAATGAACGGCAGCAATCCCGTTTTACAGATGAGAAAAGCTGCTTTTTCCTTGAGAAAGGAACACTGACCTATACCTGTCCGCTGCCCGAATCTGTCAAGGGTAAGATGATTTTGCTGCGGATGCAGGTGGATAATCCGCAGCGGAAAAGCTCCGACGGCTGGGAGCGTTCCGGCGATGTGCGAATTAAAATTAACGGGCAGAAGAATACATTGACCGACCCGAAATGGAAATACTATAATCACAATCATTCCTTTGAATTTGTGATATGCGATCACAGCGATCGGCTGGAAATTGAACTGATCGGAAGCTATTTCGAGATATCGGAGATGGAAGCCTATACGCTCGACTCGCAGGTGCTCTGTGATGCATCGGCGGAACTGACGCCCTTTGTGCCTGATCTTTCAGCAACCGGCGGCGATGTGATTGCGGGAAGTATCCACGCGGAAACGGACGGCATTTTTGCGACGAGCCTTGTGTATCATAAGGGATTTACCGTTCTGCTGGACGGAAAGCAGGTTCGTCCGGAACGGGTGAATCTCGCGTTTATGGGATTCCCGATTCCAGCCGGAAGCCATACTGTGCGTATCGAATTCCGCGCACCGTATCTGTATGCGGGTTTGATGATAAGCGCTGCCGGGTGCTGTATGTTTCTGCTGCTTACGGCACATGATATTTTGAAAAAAAGAAACAATCATAAGAGAGGAACCGATGATGTGGACAGAAAAGCAGATTCATGAGCTTGTTTTGAAGCAAAACCGTTTTTTCAGAAGCGGAAAGACACTGCCGGTCGAATTCCGGATGCACCAGCTTGCCAGACTGCGGAAAGCAGTTATTCAGAACAAAGATGCGCTTGTTCAGGCGCTCTGCGACGACCTCGGGAGAAGCCGGGCGGAAGCGTATCTCTGCGATGTCGGCGTCGTGCTTTCCGAGATCACGGAAACCATGCAGGGACTGCGGAAATGGGCAAAGCCGGAGCGAAAGTTCAGCGGAATCCAGTGCTTCCCGAGTCTCATTACAAAAATATATAAGATGCCGTTCGGCGTCTCGCTGATTATCAGCCCGTTCAATTTCCCGGTATTGCTGACGCTTGGCGTACTGACCGCAAGCATTGCGGGCGGCAACACTGCGGTCATCAAAACCAGCTCCAAATCCGTACACTGCACGGAAGCACTGAAAAAGCTGATTGCAGAGACATTTCCCGAACAGTATATTGCGCTCATAGACGGCGGACATGATGTTGCAGACCTGTGCCTTGCCGAGCGCTTTGACAAGATCTTCTATACCGGATCGCCGAAGGTCGGGGTTCATGTCATGGAAATGGCGGCTAAAAACCTGACGCCGGTTGCGCTGGAGCTCGGCGGCGAAACCGGTAACTGGTGCATTGTCAGGAAGGATGCCGATATCCGCGATGCTGCAAGAAAAATCGCGTTTTTGAAGCTCTGCAACAGCGGACAGATCTGCATCAATATCAATCAGATTGCCGTAGCGGAGGAGATTGCGGAACCGTTTCTCGATGCGCTGAAACAGGAATTTATCCGGCAGATCGGGGATGATCCGGTGCGGAATCCGGAATATCCCCGCCTGATTTCCGCACAGGCATACCGGAAATGCGCAGACAAAGCGGAGCAATACCGTGACCGGATCGTTTTCGGCGGAACCGGCGATCCGGAGACCTGCAAATATGCCCCGACCGTCATTTATCCGGTTCGTGCAGAGGAGCCGATCGTGCAGCATGAGCTGTTCTCACCGCTTCTGCCGGTCGTTCCGTATCCTGATGCGCAAATTGACCGTCTGACGGATCTGATCGCTTCGCGGGAGCACGGGCTGGCGCTGTATCTCTTTACGAGAGACCGGAAATGGGCAGAGAAAACAATGTCTTCGCAGCAGTTCGGCGGCGGATGCGTCAATGAGGTTTGTATGCATATGATGGTGAAAGGCGCGCCGTTCGGCGGAACCGGCCATTCCGGTATGGGCGCATATCACGGCGAATGGGGTTTCCGGGAGTTTACGCATCCGTGTACAGTGCTTTACGGCAGCAGATTTTTCAATCTTTCTCTGCGTGAGCATCCGTACAGCGGGAAGGGCGCCTGGAAGGAAAAAATCATGAAGCTCATGGAGCGCTGAATACCTGAAAGCAGGGAGAAATGCCGCGTATTCTCCCTGCTTTTTGCTCTATTTGCCCATGTCCTGCGGCGGCTGCCGTTTTTCTTTGGGAAGATTTGATAAATCGGGCAAAACAGTTGCTTTTTTCGACATTTTGTGGTATAATAAAGATTGATTAAATGAACGCGCTGCGAACTCTGAGCATAGATCAGATAAGCAGGGTGTTTTCAGTGCGTTTCAGATAGAATTGTGAAACAGGTGTTGAATCTAATGGTTTTTGCGGACTTGTTCTTCATTTACTTTTTTATGCCGCTGTGCTTGATTTTTTACTTTTTTGCCGGCAGCATCAAGGCGAGAAATGCAGTATTGCTGGTCTTCTCGCTGGTTTTTTATGCATGGGGCGAGCCGGTTTGGGTGCTGATGCTCGTCGGGTATTCTTATCTGAATTATAAAGCGGGGCTCATGATCGGATATGCCCGAAAAAAGCACTCGCCGCGTGCGGCACACAGGGCGCTGATGCTGGCTGTCATTGTTGATATCGGCGTGCTCGGCATTTTCAAATACAGCGGATTTTTCGTTGAAAACCTGAATTTGCTTCTGCCGTTTTCCCTTCCGGTACCGAAAATCCGGCTTCCGATCGGTATTTCCTTTTACACATTCCAGACGCTTTCCTATTCAATCGACTGCTACCGCGGAAAAGTCAGTGTGCAGCGCAGCTTCGGTAAATTCCTGCTCTATGTTTCCATGTTCCCGCAGCTTGTCGCAGGCCCGATTGTGAGATATTCTACGATTGCCGCGGAAATGGATAACAGAAAGACAAACCTGAATGATGTTTCCGAAGGCTTTACGCGTATTATTTACGGAATCGGCAAAAAGGTTATTATTGCAAACAGCCTGAGCAAAGTCGTAAACGGCTGCTTCGGCACCCGTGAGAGTGGCTATGCATCCGTCGGGTCGGTATCGGCGCTCGGTGCGCTGTTCGGTGCGGCATCGGTCGCGCTCTGGTATTATTTCGATTTTTCAGGTTATTCCGATATCGCAATCGGACTCGGAAGAATCTTTGGCTTCCATTTTGATGAAAACTTCAAGCATCCGTATCTCTGTGATTCAATCACGGATTTCTGGAGAAGATGGCATATCTCCCTGTCCTCATGGTTCCGCGATTATGTTTATATCCCGCTTGGCGGCAACCGGAAAGGGCTTGCCAGGCAGTGTCTCAATATCATGATTGTCTGGGCGCTGACCGGCTTCTGGCACGGTGCAAGCTGGAATTTTATGTTCTGGGGCATTTATTTCGGCGTTTTGCTGCTGATTGAGAAGCTGTTTTTGCTGAATAAACTGAAGCAGCTCCCGAAAGCAGTCGGACACATCTATGCACTGTTCATGGTTTCGATCGGATGGGGTATCTTCCATTTTGACGATCTCGGCGCACTGCGGCTGTTCTTCCGCGCACTGGTCTGTGCGAACGGAAATCCGTTCAGCTCCGTCATTACCAGAACCATTCTGTTATCCAATCTGTTCCTGCTGATTGGTGCGGTGGTTCTTTCACTCCCTCTGCGCAGCATAATCCGCAAATATGCGCTCCAGAGCCAGAACAGATATCTCGTTTGCAAAAGCCTCAGCATTGTGTTCAATGTTCTGGTTCTGGTCATCAGCTCCATGATGCTGCTGAACAATACCAATAATCCGTTTCTGTATTTCAGATTTTAACGGCTGCAGTGAGGAGATTATCGTATGGCAGAGAATAAGAAAGAGATCGGCAGAAAACCTGCGCCCAAAAGGGCATTTACTTCTGAGGTTCAGGAGTGCTTAGACATTCTGGATCAGCATAATGATGAGTTTTTTGATACGAGAGGTGTAAAAAAGGCATCTCCCGGGAACGTAAAGAAGCCGAATCCGTCAGAAAAGCAGCAAGCACCCTTGCGAAGGCAGGCTGCCGCTCCGCAAAGAACGGCAAGACCTGTCCGGAAAACCGCTCCACAGCCTCCCCGGAAGCAGCCGGTGCGGAGCAAACCGCAGACGAGGCCTGCTCCTTCCGGAACGGCTGCGGCAGGTGCGTCCGGCGGAGCGATAAACGGGAAAAAGCACCGTAGATTCAATGCGATGTTTCAGCGGATCAATGTGATTGTATGTGCGCTTCTGTTCTTCGGCATCGGATTGTATCTGATCGTTGCAAAGCGCGAATCCGGCTTTATTGATTCCGAAAACCGGAATCACGCAGAATTTCCGTCTTTTTCGCTGAGCAGCTATTTCAAGGGAAAGTATACCGACGGAATCGTGAATTACTATACGGATACGATTCCCGGCAGAGAACGGATGCGGAGTACGGTCGGAAAACTGACGTCGCACTTCGGAATCCGAACTGATAATGTCGAAGTATTCGGCAGCGGCGTGCAGGGCGAAAAGGAGACCCTGAACGAAGATGAACAGCCTGCGACCAGTCAGGTGACGGTTTACACCGGAACACGAGCAAGTTCGTCTGTCACATCCACAACCACTGCGATAAACAGCAGCGCGGATCCGTCCGTGTCCGTTTCAACAACAGAAGCATCTTCGACAACGACGACCGCCATGACAACGAAACAGCGGACGGAAATTGCGGATGAGGGCGAAATCCTGAATAATATCATCGTCTCGGGCAGAGGTACCCCGAATGTCCGTGCGATGCCGCAGTTCGGCGGAAAATTTGAAATGGGCAAAAAATTTGCCGAGGTTCTGAATGAGTATAAGGAAATGGTCGGTCCGACGGTCAATGTCTATAACCTGACTGCGCCGCTTTCTTCCGGCTTCTATATGCCCTCGAATTTCCAGGGCAAATTCTCCGATCAGCATGACAGTATCAAAAATATCGGGCTGTCACTGCGCGGGGTCATCAACGTGGATGTATTCGATACGCTGGAAGCACACAAGGACGAATATATCTATTTCCGGACAGACCACCACTGGACGCCGCTCGGTGCATACTACGCGGCACAGAAGTTTGCGGAAGCCGCCGCTGTGCCTTTCCCTGATCTTTCCACTTATGAGGAGCACCACACCGATAATTTCTGCGGCACAATGTACGGCTATACCAATTATCTCGAGGATCTGAAAACTTATCCGGATACCTACTACTATTGGAAACCTACGAATCAGTATACAATCCGGTATTTCGACGATGCCTTTACCAATCCGAAGGACGGCTCACTGTTTTACGACTGGGCGCACGGTGTAAACACCTATGCGACCATTCTGGGCGGTGATAAAAACATCGCGGAAATCGAGACCGATGTGCAGAACGACAGAACGCTTGTCCTGATTAAGAACAGCTACGGCAATGCGATGGTTCCGTTCTTTGTCGGCAGTTTCCATAAGATCTATGTTGTAGACTTCCGTTATGTCAAGGTTCCGATGCAGCAGTTCTTCCAGCAGGTCGGCGCAACGGATGTGCTGTTCGGTCTGGCAATGCACAGCTGCTACACGCAGAAGCATATCAGTGCGATTAAGGAAATCATGAAATAATCCGGTAAAAAGCAGAAACCGCATATCCCTTGCCGAGCGGCGGGGATATGCGGCTCCTTGTGTCACAAGAGCAAAAAAATACGTATCATTCTCCGCAGCAGATCTGCGAAGAACGATACGCCAGAGCTTGTTTGCCCCCCTCAGCCGAAACATCGGGGAGCAACATGAAAAAAGGGGGATTCTGGGAGCAGCATATGTCTCCCAAAAGGTAGTTGTCAGTTGAAATTCCGGTCAGTGAACCGGCTTATAAAGAAAACGGTTCAGACCTTCGGAGAGCTTGTTCAGCGCGGCTTCGTTGGTTGTCTGAAGCTCAAGCTGGATCGGCTGCTCGCGGTCGAGCGTGAAAATGCCCATAATGGATTTTGCATCAACGGAATAGTTGCCGACATGGAGCTGTGCCTCATAGGGAAACTGGGACATGATGTTGACGAATTCCGCAACATCCGAGATTTCCGGCAGTAAAATGGACATAACAGCCATCGTAATTACCTCACTTCATTGATCCAAAAAAACGGGTGGTGGACGGGGACACTGCGCTGAGCGCCTGTGACGAGAGGGGGGACACAGAGCGCTTTTAACACGCGAGGCTCCCGCGCACCTGAAAATGTTTTGGAGGGTTGTCATGAACTTACCCTGGGATAAATATATCACTGTTCAGGCGATTTGTCAAGCAAAATCGCTCCAATTTGTATACCTGAACGGTTTTTTCAACACTTTACGCGTTTCTTTTTTACACGAATGATAAATTGTAGTCCATGCACAATCTCAAGATGTTGAATTTGTGCACTATTCACAGGAGAGAACCATGAGATTTTTCATCGCGACACTTGGCTGCAAGGTGAATCAGACAGAGAGCTCCGGGCTTTCAGAAGCGCTCCGGAATGCCGGGCATCTTCCCTCTGATTCCGCAGAGGCAGCCAATCTCGTAATCGTAAACAGCTGCGCAGTCACTGCGGAGAGCGTCCGAAAGACAAAGCAGCTGCTCCGAAGCATCAGGCGGCGCAATCCGAAGGCAAAGCTCGTGCTGACCGGATGCTGGCCGCAGGCTTTCCCGGAGGATGACTTCTCGGATGCCGATTATGTCACCGGCACGAAGAACCGGGATGCGATGCTGAGCTGGATCAGTGAACAGATGCCGCAATCCGGTCTTACGGCAATTTTGCCATATCAGAGCGGCGATGTTTTTTCTGATTTGCCCTGCGCCGATACAACCCGTACCCGAGCTTTCCTGAAAATTCAGGACGGGTGCAACCAGTTTTGCAGCTATTGCATTATTCCCTATGCACGCGGCAGATGCCGTTCCATGCCGCCCGAACGGCTGGAACAGGAGGCGCGTGCGCTGGCAGAGCAGGGGTTCCGTGAGATCGTCCTGACCGGAATCAATCTCGGCTTTTTTGGCATGGATACGGGACAGAGCCTCTCAGATGCGGTTGCGGTCTGTGCGGCGCAGCCCGGTTTCTGCCGTGTGCGGCTGGGCTCGCTGGAACCCGAGCGGATGGATTCCGATACGCTCAGACAGCTTGCCGGCTGCGAGAAATTCTGTCCGCAGTTTCATCTTTCGCTTCAGAGCGGCAGTGATACCGTCTTAAAACGGATGAACCGCCGCTATACGGCCGCAGAATACCATGCACTGGCAGAGTCGATCCACAGGCTTTTTCCGGATTCGGCGCTGACGACCGATGTGATTGTCGGATTCCCGGGCGAGACAGAGCAGGAATTTCAGGAAACGCTGGATTTTGTGCGGGAGATCGGCTTTGCGAAGGTTCATGTGTTCCCGTATTCCGTTCGGGAGGGGACAAAAGCCGCTTCCTTCCCCGATCAGATTCCGCAGCAGATCAAGACGCAGCGTGCCGCCCGGCTGAAAGCGCTTGCCGATGAAATTCGCCGGACACATCTGTCGAAGCTCGTCGGCAAAACCGTTTCGGTGCTGGTTGAAGGCGAAAAAGAGCAAAATGCACAGCGATATTCACAAGGACATACGCCGGATGGTACACTTGTGAAAATTTTTCCGGAAAATTTCCAAAAGGGTTTGCAGAATTCCCTGATTTGTGTTACAATAAAGGGGTATGAGGATGACTGTGTCATCGGTGAGATTGTATCCGCCGAATGACCGGGCGTCCCGATCCATGCCACACTGTATTATATGATAATGGAGGCTGATTCGTTTATGGCAGTTTATCGGATCTATACAGAGAAAAAGCCGCAGTTTGCGGTCGAAGCACAGTCGGTGCTTGCCGATCTGCGCACGGCGCTGCGTCTGGATGTGATGGGGGTTCGCGTGCTGAACCGCTATGACGCCGACCGGATTGATGAGGAAGATTTCCAGCGGGCAATTCCGACCGTTTTCTCGGAGCCGGCCGTTGACTATGTGTATGAGAAGCTGCCGCTGCTCTCGAACGGTGAGCGCGTATTTGCTGTGGAATATCTGCCCGGTCAGTTCGATCAGCGTGCGGATTCCTGTGAACAGTGTATTCAGATTCTCAACGGAAAAGAACGCTGCCGCGTCCGCAATGCGCGCATCTATATTATCTCCGGCACGGTTTCCGATCAGGATTTCGAGCGGCTTAAGTCCTATCTGATTAACCCGGTTGAGAGCCGCGAGGCGTCGCTGGAACCTGTCGATACGCTCGATACCAATTATGCGATTCCGGAAACGGTTGAGACCCTGACCGGCTTTACGGCGCTGGACGCAAAGGGCAGAGCGGAATTCCTAAAGCGTTACGGACTTGCGATGGATCTGGATGATGTTGCATTCTGCCAGACCTACTTCCGTGATACGGAGCACCGCGACCCGACCATTACCGAAATCCGCATGATTGATACATACTGGAGCGATCACTGCCGCCATACCACGTTCCTCACGACAATTGATAAGGTGAAGATCGACACGCCCTATATTCAGGATGCATATGACGATTATCTTCGCATCCGCAAGGAGCTCGGCAGAGATAATAAGCCCGTGACGCTGATGGATATGGCGACAATGGCGATGCGGAAGCTCAAGGCGGACGGCAAGATTCCGGCGCTCGATGAGAGCGAGGAGATCAACGCCTGCTCCGTCAAGATCAAGATCGACACCGATCACGGACAGGAGGACTGGATCCTCATGTTCAAGAATGAGACACATAACCACCCGACGGAAATTGAGCCGTTCGGCGGTGCTGCAACCTGCCTCGGCGGCGCAATCCGCGACCCGCTCTCCGGCAGAAGCTATGTGTATCAGGCAATGCGTGTGACCGGTGCGGGCAATCCGCTGACGCCGGTTGCCGATACGATTCCCGGCAAGCTGCCGCAGCGCAAGATTACAGTCGGCGCCGCAAACGGTTACAGCTCCTACGGCAACCAGATCGGCCTCGCTACCGGCCATGTTACAGAGGTTTATCATCCGGGCTATGTCGCAAAGCGCATGGAGATCGGCGCGGTTGTCGGCGCGGCGCCTGCTGAGAATATCCGCAGAGAGCGCCCGGAGCCCGGCGATGTGATTATCCTGCTCGGCGGCAAAACCGGCAGAGACGGCTGCGGCGGTGCGACCGGTTCTTCCAAGTCCCATACGCTGGAATCCCTGACTCACTGCGGCGCAGAGGTTCAGAAGGGCAATCCGCCGGAGGAACGGAAGCTGCAAAGACTGTTCCGCGATCCGAATGTCACAAGACTGATTAAACGCTGCAACGATTTTGGTGCAGGCGGTGTTTCCGTTGCAATCGGCGAGCTGACTGACGGCCTCGATATCGACCTGAATGCAGTGCCGAAAAAATATGACGGCCTTGACGGTACCGAGCTGGCAATCTCCGAATCCCAGGAGAGAATGGCGGTTGTCGTTGCACCGGAGGATGTCGATGCATTCATGGCAGCAGCCGCAAAGGAAAATCTGCTTGCGACGGTTGTTGCAAAGGCAACCGACACAAACCGTTTGCGGATGAACTGGAACGGGAAGACCATCGTCGATCTTTCCCGCGAATTCCTGAATTCCAACGGTGCTGAAAAGCACACTGATATCGTCGCCGCAGCACCGAACGGCAAACCGGAGCGCGACCCGCGCTTTGAGGATACGCCGGACGGCTGGCGCGAACTCATGAGCAGCCTGAATGTCTGCTCGCAAAAGGGTCTTGTTGAAAAATTCGATTCTACGATCGGTGCCGGCACGGTTCTCATGCCATACGGCGGCGTCTATCAGCTGACACCGGCACAGGCAATGGCTGCGAAAATCCCTGTGCTCAAGGGTGATACTTCGACCTGCTCGATTATGGCTTGGGGCTTCCATCCCACTGTTTCCGAGCATTCTCCGTATCACGGCGCAATCTATGCCGTTATCGAATCCGTTGCAAAGGTGATTGCAGCGGGCGGCTCGTGGCATCAGTGCTGGCTGACATTCCAGGAGTATTTCGAGCGCACGCAGAATAACCCGAAGCGCTGGGGCAAGCCGTTCTCTGCGCTGCTCGGTGCATTTCGCGCACAGCTTGAGCTTTCCTGCGCATCCATCGGCGGCAAGGATTCCATGTCCGGCACCTTCGAGGATATTGATGTTCCGCCGACGCTCGTTTCCTTCGCTGTTTCAACTGCCGATACCCAGCGCGTTGTTTCAACCGAATTCAAGGAGACCGGCAGCACGGTCATCCGCATTGCACCGGAATACAGCAGCAGCGGCATTCCGAACTGGAGCACTGTCCGCGCAGTTTTCGACCAGCTAGAAAAGATCATTTCCGACGGCAGAGCAAGATCCGTCTGGACAGTCTCGAACGGCGGTGTTGCTGAAGGTATCGCGAAAATGGCGTTCGGCAATCACATCGGCTTCGAGTTCACAAAAACGCTGCCGGAGCACGTTCTGTTTGATACCTGCCCGGGCTCGTTTATCATTGAGCTGAACGGCGCTGCAAAGCCGGGTGAAGAAGTCATCGGCAGAACAACCGGACAGTACAAAATCTTCAGCGACACACAGACAATCAGCCTCGATACGCTGCAAAAGGCATGGGAGAGCAAACTCGAATCCGTGTTCCCGTGCAGAATCAAAACCGCATTTGCTACGATTGAATCCTATTCGCACAAGGCAAACAGCCGCCCGACCCCTGCGGTTAAGGTTGCAAAGCCGCGTGTGCTGATTCCCGTATTCCCCGGCACAAACTGCGAGTATGATACCGCCCGTGCATTTGAGCGCGCCGGCGCAATTCCGGAGGTTCTGGTGATCCGCAATCTCTCCGCATCTGCAATTGAGGATTCGGTTGCGGCTGCTGTCAAGGCGATCAACAATTCGCAGATGATTATGATTCCCGGCGGCTTCTCCGGTGGCGATGAGCCGGACGGCTCCGGCAAGTTCATTACGGCGTTCTTCCGGAATCCGAGTGTGACTGAGGCGGTTCATAAGCTGCTGAAAGAGCGCGACGGTCTGATGCTCGGCATCTGCAACGGCTTCCAGGCGCTGATTAAGCTCGGTCTGGTTCCTTACGGCGAAATCACCGATATGAGCGAGAATTCGCCGACGCTGACCTTTAATACAATCGCACGCCACCAGAGCATGATGGTCACAACGCGCATTGCATCGAACAAGTCGCCGTGGCTCTCTGCCTGTGAGGTCGGTGATCTGCACACAATTCCGATTTCGCACGGTGAAGGTCGCTTTATTGCTTCCGGTTCGCTGCTGCAAAGAATGGCGGGCAACGGTCAGATTGCGACACAGTATGTTGATCTTTCCGGCAGACCGACGATGGATATCCGGTTCAATCCGAACAGTTCGGTTGATGCGATTGAGGGCATTACCTCTCCGGACGGCAGAGTCCTCGGCAAAATGGGTCACAGCGAGCGTATCGGCACCGAAGTCTGCAAGAATGTTCCCGGCGAAAAGGATCAGAAGATCTTTGAGAGCGGCGTCAGATACTTTGCCGACTGATAATGGAAAAAAGCCCGAAACCGGTTCAGAGATCCGGTTTCGGGCTGATTTTTATTCGAGTTCTGTTTCGTCAAGAACATCATGCAGATATACACCGTTTACACTGCAATCCGGGGGATCAAATGCCGTTCGGTATTCCCGCGGAGAAATGCCCATGACTGCCTGAAATGCCTTTGCAAATTTGCTGCCGTTGTCATAGCCGAAGTCTCCGGCAATATCGAGAACAGTTCGGCTGCAGCTGCGCAATTCGGTTGCCGCAGCAAGCATTTTCTGGGTTCGCAGATAGCTGTAAAGTGAATCACCGTAGACAATCCGGAACCCGTTTTTTAGATGTGTCGGCGAGACCTCGAGCATCTCGGCAAGCGTGTGAATCGAAAAATGCTGCTCCGGATGATGCAGTGCGCAGGCATAAGCCGAAACAGCAATGTGCATCTGCGCCCGGGGACAGGTTTTTGCGGCAGATTCGCGATCCGGCTCCGACAGTGCGAGTGCCTGTATCAGACCGGCAGCAGACTGTACATTCATCGTGCCGGAAAAACGTTCGGTCAGTTCCGGGTCAGCGGAATACTGTCTGCATTGTTCCTTGGGGCTGCTGAATACGGAAGCGGGAATCGCCTCCGGCTTTGCGCAGATCACCGCTGCCTGAAAGGATCCTGTCTGTGTATAAAAAATCGCAAGATCATGCTGCCGCAGCAAAATGGTTTCGCCGGCGCTGAGAATCCGGTACTGCTTGCCTGACATAACAGCGCCTCTGCCGCTGATGACATGAAAGAGCGTAACGGGCTTTTTAGGCGGGAGCAGCAGCTGGAGTTTGCATGGGCGCTCGGCGGTGATCGCACAAACGTCCGTTAGCGCTGACTGACAAATAATCCGCTGCGAATTTGAAAAACTGTCCATTTGCGCGCTGCTCCCTTCTGACAAATAGTTAGCACTACCTAACATAAATATCATAGTCATTTTTCTGTCGTTTGTCAAGCGAAATCGGTGCCGACAGGATGTTTTTGTTATCAGAGACAGATTTCTGTCCGTCCGGAGCTTTTTTGTTATGGATTTATCCGGTTTCTGTTTGTATGAAGTGTTATGATTTGGCATAAACTGTGTGCATTTCAATATTGCTTTCGCACTGATAGTTGTGCTATCATGATAGCAAGGGACACTGCAATCCCGAAATACAGGTAAAAGAGGTAAGGGGTAAATGAAAAAAATGTACCGTACCAGGCAGCGGATGACCGCGGCGCTCTGTGCGCTGATGATCGCCTGCACCGGAACAGCGGCTTCTCTCCGGCTGACCGACACACAAACTGCGGCAGCGGTGACGGCGGCGGCTTTTGAGACCGGTTCCAGAATCCGCGTAGACATCAACAAAAATGACGGCAGAAAAGCATCCTATTCCAGGAATGCGAACAACTGGCTGCTGGCAGAAGGTGCTTCTGCAACATACAGCGTCGGCAACGTGACGTTTAAGCTCTCGAACGGCGGTTCCGTCGGCGGGAATGTGACAGGTGCAAATAACAAAAAATTACAACTTCAAAGTCAGATTTATCCGCGCATGACAATGGACGGCGCGAAGATCAAGGACGGCGATAACGGCGGTGTTCTGAAATTTGAGATCAGCGGGCTTTCCGGCGGCACACATTCGCTTCAGATGTGGCACTGCAATACGGACGGCTACGCGAACAGTAAGCTCTCGATTTCTGTCAACGGACAAAAGGTGCTGACCGGTGTCAACTGCCCGACCAATGTGACCAATGAGGACGATGCGGGCATCTCTTACGTCACATTTACAGGCAGCAACGCGACAATCCTGATTACGCCCGAAGGCGGCGGAAGAATGGATGTTGCATGGCTGAACGGGTTTGAACTCGACGGCTCCGATCCGGTAAACGGCGTATCCCGCATGAGCCCGCAGGATCAGGAGACACATCTTGACCGTTCTGCCGGACTGTCATGGACAGCGGGTAAAAATGCGAAATCGCACAATGTTTATATCGGCACGGACTACAACAGCGTCTTTCAGGCGACAACCTCATCTAAGGAATTTAAGGGCAATCAGACTGCGGCCAAATACGCGCTGGATGAGAGCTATTCCTCGATTCCGACCTATTACTGGCGCGTAGATGAAGTCAGCGACAGCGGCACGGTCAAGGGCGCGGTGTATTCCTTCCGGATAAACCGTCTGGCGTTTCCGACAGCAGAGGGCTACGGCAGATATGCACGCGGCGGCAGAGGCGGCTATGTCTATCATGTGACGAATCTCAACGATTCCGGCGAGGGCTCGCTCCGGTACGGCCTCGAAACACTGAAGGGCGCCCGCACGGTCGTATTTGATGTCGGCGGTGTGATTGCGCTGAAAAGCGTGCTCTGCATTCCGGAGGACGGCGGCGATGTATATGTTGCAGGGCAGACGGCTCCCGGTGACGGTATTACCTTGATCAACTACGATTTCGGTGCAATGGGCGCTAACGACGTTGTGATCCGTAATGTGCGCGTCCGCGTCGGCGAAAGCAACGGTAAGTCTACCGGAGGCATGGGGCTCGGAAGCTGCAATTATTCGATCGTCGATCACTGCTCAATCTCATGGGCAACTGACGAGGGCTTCTCCTCGCGGTCTGCCGCAAATATCACATTCCAATGGAATATCATCGGCGAATCGCTGAACAATTCCGTTCACTACAACGCTGCTGACCGCAGTGACGTCGAGCGCCATGCTTTTGCAGCGTCAATCGGCGGCTATACCGGCAGCTTCCACCATAATCTGCTGATTAACAATACCGGCAGAAACTGGTCTCTTGCCGGTGCGATGGAGCAGGATGCCGTGACCTACGGCGGTCAGCTCGACATCCGCAACAATGTTGTCTATAACTGGAAGGACAGAACCACAGACGGCGGCGCACGGCGCGTGCAGTTCGTCAACAACTACTATAAAGCCGGCCCTGTCTCCAATACTTCGCTGCATCTGGTCTCGGTTGACGGCAATGAGCTCAATACCAGCGATATGCAGATGCTTTACGCTTCCGGCAACATGAAAGTTGCGCAGAACGGCTCGACGCTGATCGCTGCGAGCGCGGACGAATGGAGCAGCGGGAAGGCTGTCTGCGGCAACAAGGGCGACAACGCCAATGCTTCGACGATTCGCAGCAATTCGCCGTGGTTTGAGTCCTATGTCAATACCCAGACCGCTGAGCAGGCATATGCTTCTGTCATAGTCAAGGCGGGCGCAAGCGCTCCTGCATTTGATTATATCGACTCACGCTATCAGAAGGAAGTCAAGAACGGTACCTATACTTATACCGGCAGCCGTGATAAGCTTAAAGGTATTATTGATACACAGAATGATGCCGGCGGCTACCCGAACAGCTCCAATTTCAAGGGCGGCACAAAAGCGGCCGATACCGACGGCGACGGAATGTCGGATGCATGGGAATCAGCACACGGTCTCAATCCCCAGAACGCCGCAGACGGCGCAGTTGTCAGCCTTTCGGGAGATGATTACACAAATCTCGAAATGTATCTCAATGAGCTTGCAGGTGATCCCGTTGATTACAACGGCGGCAAGCAGGGCGCTGTCATTGACACGCAGTACAAATATGCGCTGAAAAATGTCGGCAGCGGACTGTATCTCAACAGTGCGGACGCTGCACCCGCCAGCGGCACGAATGTGCAGCAGGGGAGTGAGAAACAGACCTGGCAGCTCGCCGATGCAGGAGACGGCTGCTATTACATTTTCTCCACGCTCGGAAACGGCAGTCTTTGCATTGATATTCCCTACGGCAGCGCGGATAACGGCACCAGCATCGGGCTGTGGTCAAATGACGAATCCGATGCGAGAAAGATCAAGTTCGTCGATAACGGCGACGGCAGTTATACGCTCTGCACGAAGGTCAGCAGTGATCTTTCCTGCCTCGGCGTGATTTCCGGCTCGAAAGAAGCAGGCGCGGATGTGATCGAATGGAGCTGCGACGGGACAGATTCGCAGAAATGGACGCTGGAAATCTGCCTTGATCCGATCAACGGCAATTTAATCCGCGATTTGACGGTATCGAATCCGCAGTATTATTCTCTTTATTCGATTGACAGCAGTCTCGCGGTCGGTGATCTGATGTTCGGAGACCGTGATGTAACCTATCAGGAGATTCCGGAAAGACTGCTCGGTGCTGAAGCGATTGTCACGCCATGCAATGCCAAGAGTGAGACCGGCGAGCTGGCAGTGTTCACTGCCAATGAAGACATCTTTGTGTTTATTCTGCTCGATCAGCGCGTTGTGGATGTGCAGAATGCAGAACCGGCATGGCTTTCTGATTGGACGCGGACTGACATGACTGTTAAAAATAACAAAGATGTGACGTTTTATGTGTATCAGAAAGCTGTATCTGCCGGTGAAACCGTGTCACTCCGGGAAAACGGAACGGATGTCAGTGTTGTGCATTATACTGTTCTGGCGCAGCCGAAACAGGTGATTGTATCCTCGACGTGTCCGGTTGAGAATATGCTCGTGCTCGGCGACGTCGATTGCAGCAGCGTTGTTGATGTGTTGGATGCGGTGCTGCTTGCCCGCGTCGCGGCGGAAGACACAGAAACCGGCATCACCGATCAAGGTAAGCTGAATGCAGACTGCGATCAGAACGGCAAGGTGCAGGCTGACGATCTGCGGGTGCTGCTCCGGTATCTCGCAGGACTCGATCATTCTCTGGAAATACGTTCATAACACAAAACCGGGAGAGCGGATAAAGCTCTTCCGGTTTTCTGTGTGCAGAGAATGCTGCAATGTTGACATTTACCGCTGCGGCATGATATAATAGTGCTGTCAGTATCATGCAGTGATCCGGCATTTGCCGGCTGGGCTGCATTACGCTCAGAAAGGGAACGCCATGACGCAAACAGGATGTATGCAATGTCCGCGAATGTGCGGTACAGACCGGAACGCAAAGCGCGGATTCTGCGGCGAAACGGATCAGATCCGCATTGCAAGAGCAGCACCGCATATCTGGGAGGAGCCCCCGATCAGCGGCGAAAACGGCTCCGGAACGGTTTTCTTCGCGGGCTGCAATCTGCGCTGTATCTATTGCCAGAATCATGAGATTGCGCTCTCGCATATCGGCTATTCTGTCACGGAATCGGAGCTGCTCCGAACCGTTTGGACACTCGCGGAGCAGGGCGTTCATAATATCAATCTGGTGACACCGAGCCATTATACATTACAGTTGGTTCCGATTTTGCAAAGGCTCAGAAAGCAGGGGATGACTCTGCCGATTTTGTGGAATTCGAGCGGATATGAATCTGCGGATACCCTGCGGAATCTGGAGGGACTGATCGACATTTATCTGCCTGATTTCAAGTATTGGAATCCGCAGACAGCAAAGGAATACTCCAATGCGCCGGATTATCCGGAGACTGCAAAAGCAGCGCTTGCGGAGATGGTACGGCAGTGCGGCAGCCCTGTTCTTGATGCGGAAACCGGTCTGATGCGATCCGGTGTGCAGGTGCGGCATCTTGTATTGCCGGGGCACGCCCACGAAGCGCGGCAGATTCTCTGGTATCTCTTTCAGACCTACGGCAACCGGATCGGATACAGTATCATGAACCAGTACACACCGATGCCGCAGATGCAGGATCACCCGCTGCTGTCGCGCCGTGTGACGCAGCAGGAATATGAGCACGTTGTCCGTTATGCGCAGCAGATCGGAATTCAGAATGCCTATATCCAAGAGGGGGAAGCGGCATCCGAGAGCTTTATTCCGGAATTCTATGCGAAACCGCACGAAGTTCCGGAATTATAAGATTATTCGGTTTCCCCATTGCAAAAAACGGATAATTATGGTATAATAGAACAGCAAACCAAATTTACAGCAAAGGAGTCAAATCAAATGGATATTATGGAACAGGCACTGGCTGCACATCAGGAGTGGGGCGGAAAGCTCGATATCCGTTCCAAAGTTGCAATCAAAGACAAAGAGGCGCTTTCGATTGCTTATACGCCGGGTGTAGCACGCCCCTGCCTTGAGATTCAGAAAAATCCGTCGCTTTCTTACGATCTGACCGGCAGACACAATCTTGTTGCGGTCATTACAGACGGTACTGCCGTGCTCGGCCTCGGCGATATCGGTCCGCTCGCTGCGATGCCGGTTATGGAGGGCAAGTGCGCACTGTTTTCTGAGTTCGGCGGCGTCGATGCTATCCCGCTCTGCGTGAATACAAAGGAGCCGGATGAATTCTGCAAGACGGTTGCGCTGATTGCAGGCAGCTTCGGCGGCATCAACCTCGAGGATATCTCCGCACCGCGCTGCTTTGAGATTGAGCGGAAGCTCAAGACAATGGTCGATATTCCGGTTTTCCACGACGATCAGCACGGAACAGCCGTTGTCGCGTCCGCTGCAATCATGAATGCATCCAAGCTCGCGGGCAAGGAGCTCGGCGATCTGAAGATTGTAATTAACGGTGCCGGTGCTGCCGGTGTCGCAATTGCAGAGATGCTGCTTTCGATCGGCGTGCAGGATATTCTGATGCTGAATTCCAAGGGCATTGTCTGTGAGGGAGACAAGCTCTCCTCCGAGGCACTGACCTCTCTCTCGAAGCGCACAAACCGTGAAAAGATCCGCGGCGGACTTGCGGATGCGATGAAGGGTGCAGACGTCTTCATCGGCGTTTCCAAGCCGAATCTGGTCACACCTGAGATGATTCATTCGATGAACGACAAGCCGTTTATTTTTGCAATGGCGAATCCGACCCCGGAGATTATGCCTGATCTTGCAAAGGAAGCAGGCGCGTTTGTTGTCGGAACCGGCAGAAGCGATTTCCCGAACCAAATCAACAACGTGCTTGCATTCCCCGGTATCTTCAAGGGAGCACTGTCTGTCCGTGCATCCGACATTACGGAGGGCATGAAGCACGCAGCAGCAAAGGCGATTGCCGGCTGCGTTTCCGAAGATGCGCTTTCGCCGGAATGTGTTATCCCGAATCCGTTTGACCCGCAGGTTGCGCAGGCAGTTGCCGAGGCGGTTGCCGCTGCCGCAATCGCAGACGGTGTCGCACGCATCTGCTCGGAATCATAATGCTCAGAATTGAAAATGCAGTTCTCCGCATCGTAATGGCCGTGCTCTTTTTCTTCGGATTATTATTGTTTCTCGCGCCGGTCTCTGTCCGGATCGTGAATATCGGAAATTGCTTCGGCATGGCTGTTTGCTTTCTTATGTTCATTTTCTTTGCCTGCAATCAGCCGATTTCACAGCTTCTCGGTTTCATACGGAAATATAAGGCGGGTAAAATTGCACTTTATATTACCGGCGGGATTTTGCTCCTTGGCGTGCTGTATTGTCTGATTGTCAGTTTTCTGATGATATCCGCTGCGAACAAAAAGCCGAAGGAAAAGCCGGACGTGATTATCATTCTGGGCTGCAAGGTGCGGGGGACGGAGCCGAGCCTGATGCTCTCATGCAGAATTCAGGCGGGTTATGAGGCGGCTCTGCAATACCCGGACGCGAAAATTATTGTATCCGGCGGAAAGGGCGATAACGAGGATATCTCCGAAGCACAGTGCATGGCATATGAGCTGCTCCGAATGGGGATTCCGGGAAACCGAATTCTCATGGAGGATGCCTCGGTTTCGACATCGGAAAATCTGCGGTTTTCCAGGAAAATCATGGACGAAGAACAGCTCGGCAGCAATGTTATGCTGGTCACGGACGGATTCCACGAGCTTCGTGCGCAGATGCTTGCAAAAAAAGAAGGACTGCCGGGATGTACTGCGGCATCGGCGAAAACCCCTGTGTACCTGCTCCCGACTTACTGGGTGCGGGAGTGGTTCGGCATCGCGCACGCGATTGCTTTCGGCAATTGAATCTGAAAGAGGGTATCCGTATGGATGCCATCTTTCAGTCTGTCGATAAAGTCCTGCTGTCCAAAATATGGATGCAGAAAAAGAAGAATATGTTATGGATAAAGGGGGGAAGGAAAACTCTTGTTTTCCTTCCCCCAAGCCCCCATCTTTAGCGCTTTTGGACACAAATAAAAAGATTCCGATGTCTGCGGACATCGGCAAGGGGCTCCGCTCCTTGACCCCGCAAACTTTTGAAAAAGTTTGATCATAACTTTAATCATAATTCTAATGCGGTTTTTCGGCAACCTGAAAGAGGGCATCCGCTGGGTGCCCTTATTTTTTATAATATAAAAAATCTTTGTGAAATTATTGACAAAGTTTTCATTATGGAGTATAATAGACCATATAAATTTCTTGTATTATAAGGAGGATCTATTTTATGAGCACGATTCGTATTGGCATTGTCGGTTACGGCAATCTCGGAAAGGGCGTTGAGCTTGCAATCCGCAGCAATCCGGATACCAAACTGAGCTTTGTTGCAACACGCCGTGATCCGGCAGCCGTTCAGATCAAAACCGAAAATGTCCCCGTATATAAGACTTCTGATCTTGCTGCACACAAGGACGAAGCAGACGTTGTCATTATCTGCGGCGGTTCTGCAACGGATCTTCCGCAGCAGACTCCGGAGCTTGCAAAGCTGTTCAATGTCATCGACAGCTTCGATACACACGCCCGCATTCCGGAGCATTTTGCAAATGTTGACGCAGCAGCGAAAGCATCGGGTCATGTCGCAATGATTTCCGTCGGCTGGGATCCGGGTATGTTCTCCCTCGCACGCCTTTACGGCAACTGCATTCTGCCGGACGGCAAGGACTATACCTTCTGGGGCAAGGGCGTCAGCCAGGGTCACTCCGATGCAATCCGCCGGGTCGAAGGCGTACAGGACGGCAAGCAGTATACCGTTCCGGTTGAGGCTGCTATGGACGCGGTGCGCCGCGGCGATCAGCCTGAGCTGACCACCCGCCAGAAGCATCTGCGCGAGTGCTATGTCGTTGCCAAGCCGGGCGCCGATCTCGCAAAGATCGAGCATGATATCAAGACTATGCCGAACTATTTTGATGAATATGATACGACCGTTCACTTCATCACACAGGAGGAGCTGAACCGTGACCATGCGGGTATCCCGCACGGCGGTTTTGTCATGCGCAGCGGCGTGACCGGCGAAAACGGTGAGCACAAGCACCTGATTGAATACAGCCTGAAGCTCGACTCCAATCCGGAGTTTACGACGAATGTTCTGGTTGCATTTGCCCGCGCTGCATACCGTTATGCACAGGAAAATCAAACCGGATGCAAGACTGTTTTTGATGTCGCACCTGCTTATCTTTCTCCGCTTTCCGGCGAAGAACTGCGTGCGCATATGTTGTAATACAGCGGAAAATATGTAATTTTTGCCAAAGATTCACGCTGCTTCGACATTTTTCTGATTGAAAAATCCGAAAAATGAATTTGTATTTGACAAAACACGTAATTTCGTTATATAATACCCTTAGACTTTAGTTTTTAGGAGGAAATCCCCAATGAAAAAGAATGATCTGATTACTGCAATTTCTGAGAAGGAAAACTGCACAAAGAAGGAAGCTGACAAGGCTCTGAATCTCGTTCTCGATGCTATTACCGATGCACTGGTTAAAGGCGAGAAGGTTTCCATCACCGGCTTCGGCACCTTCGAGGTTCGTGAGCGTCCGGCAAAGCAGTGCAAGAATCCGCGTACCGGCGAAACCATGATGACCAAGCCCTGCAAGGCTCTGGCATTCAAGGCAGGAAAGACCCTGAAGGATGCCGTAAACCCGGAGGACTGATCCGTTTTACGGAATAAGGCAGAGGAGGAAACATTATGCCGAGAACTAAGAAAACCGAAGAAGCAGTCGAAATGGTAAAGGCAGTTGCAGAAACCGCCAAGGAGACCGTTAAGACCGCTGCTGAAAACGCTGTCGAAAAGGCTGAGGTCGTTGTCGAGAAGGCAAAGACCGCTGCAAAGAAAGTTGCAAAGCCGAGAACCAAGAAGACGGATGATGCTGCCGCTAAGAAGACTGCAAAGGCCGATCAGATCGAGACCAAGGTTGTCATCGAACTCGCTGATAAGTCCGCTACTTCTGAGTCCCTGATTACACGCGCAAAGGAAGACTGGACTGCGAAGGGCAATTCGCTTGACGAGGTCAAGGAGCTTGCACTGTATATCAATGCAAACGAGGGCATGGTTTACTATGTTGTGAACGATGACTACCTCTCCGGCTCTTTTGCAATCTGATTACAGTATGAAAAAATCATAGTGATTTTGCCGGAAAGCTGAATCACTATGATTTTTCTTATTCATTGTATTGTTTTACAGCATAAAGAGGAGACAATCGAAATGGGACGCAAGCTGTTCTGTGAAATTTCCCCGCTGACATATAAAATTTCGGAACGGAAATGCATCACGGTAAGAGCGATAAAAAATCTCAGGATGAGACATCAATTCGCGGTAACAAAATCCGATGAGAAACTGCCCGTTCTGATTTATAAGCATAATTCACTGATTCGCCGCAAGCTCGGCAATGTGGATATGCAGCTTCAGGAAAATAAGGCGGTCAACCTCTCTCTCGCCGCGCCGAAAATCAATATGGTTTTAATTCGTCCCAGCGAGACGTTTTCGTTCTGGCATCTGGTCGGAAGCCTGAGCAAAAGAAAGGGTTACCGGGAGGGTCTGACCATTGTGTCCGATCATCCCTCATCCGGCATCGGCGGGGGAATGTGCCAGATGACAAATCTGATTCACTGGATGGTTCTGCATTCCGATCTGGTCATTACGGAGCATCACCATCATGAGCGAATTGACCTGTTTCCTGATTATAAGCGGGTGATTCCCTTTGGCACCGGCACTTCGATTCTGTATAATTATCTCGATTACCGGTTTATGAATCCGACGGATATCACATATCAGCTTGTGATTTATACAACCGATGAATACCTCTGCGGAGAACTTCGGGCAGACAGCCGCCAGAAATACAAATATCATATCGCGGCGGAGAATGTGTATTTTTCGCGGGAAGACGGCATCGTTTACCGTAACGGCGAGGTTTACCGCACCAAGATTGACTGTGTGACCGGAGATTATGTCGAAAAAAAACTGATTCGCACAAATCACGCGAGAGTCTGCTATGATACAAGCGGACTGGAGATCCGGGAAACAGACAAAAGTGAATAAAACCGCACGGTTTTGCCAACACTCTCTTCAGAAATGAAGGGAGTGTTTTGTTATGCCGCATAAAACGCCGGTTCAGCTTTTTGCACTGGCTGCACTGCTGCTGCTCTGTATGGCTGGTATGATCTGGCGCTGCTATTCCGTTGCTGCCGGCGGGCAGGCGGTCAATGCAGGCGTCAGGCAGGGAAAGTATCATCTGAGCGTGCCGGTCTCGGAGGGTACGATATATGACCGGAATCTGAATCCGATGAATCATTCGGAGGAGACTGTACTGGCTGTCGTCAGCCCGACGCCGGATACGATCGCTTCGATCTTTTCAAAGCTCCGTGACCGCGATGCTGTTGCCGGTCAGCTTCAGCGTGTATCACCGTTTGTCTGTGAGCTGACAGAGGATGCGGAAGAAACGCCGAATCTGAAGATTCTGCACGGTAGGTCTGCGCCCGAGGGTTCGCTTCCTGCCCAGCATTTGCTCGGTTACCGGCAGAACGGAACCGGAATGACCGGCATTGAGCGGGCATATTCCGGCTGGCTGTCGGCCTGCGATGTAACGGCTGATATTACGTTTACCGTCAGCGGACGGGGCGAGGCGCTGCCGGGTGCCGGGAGCGAGATACGGTTTAGCGGTCAGCAGGGCGGGGGAGTGGTTACAACGCTTGATCTGTCCGTGCAGCGCGTGACGGAAACTGCACTGCAAAAGGCTGCACCGAATGCAGGTGCGGCGGTTGTGATGGACTGCAAAACCGGCGAGATTCTCGCCTGTGCGAGTACACCGGTTTATGATCCGGGGCATCTTGCTGAGGCAATGGAAAACCCGCAGAGCCCGTTTATCAACAGGGCGCTTTCTGCATACAGCGTCGGTTCGGTGTTCAAGCTCGTGACTGCTGCGGCTGCGCTGGAACACGGTATATCCGATCAACTGATGTATCAATGCGAAGGATATACAACGGTTTACGGAAAGACCTTTCACTGTCATCAATGGAACGGGCACGGGCTTTTGAATATGGAGGATGCTCTGATTGCGTCATGTAATCCATATTTTATCTCGCTGAGTCAGATTCTGACCGCAGACGCCATGCACGAAACCGCGTCATCACTCGGATTCGGAAAAGAAACCGGGCTGGCAGAGGGTCTGATCGCATCCGCGGGCTATCTTCCTTCGGCAGAAGAATTGCAGATTGATGCAGAAAAGGCGAATTTCAGCTTCGGGCAAGGGAAACTCTCGGCTACACCGCTTCAGATTACCACGATGACTGCCTGTATTGCGAACGGCGGCGTATACCATGCGCCGCGGCTGATGCAGGGTGTTACGGCTGACGGAATCACAGTGCGGCAGTTTGAGCGAGCGGACGGCACACAGGCAATCTCTGCCGAGACCGCTGAAACGCTGCGGGGCATGATGCGTTCTGTCATCTATGAAAATGAGGGAACGAACGCAAAGCCCGCCAATACCACGGCAGCGGGCAAAACCTCAACTGCCCAGACCGGTCATTTTGCGGAGGACGGTTCCGAATACTGTCATGCATGGATGACGGGCTTCTTTCCTGCGGAAAACCCGCAGTATGCCGTGACAGTACTGGTCGAAAACGGCGGCTCCGGTAATCAGGCAGCGGCACCGCTGTTCCGTGAAATCATCGAAAGCATGACAGAGATGCTCAGCCCCGCCGGATAAATTCCCCGCTGACATAGCCGGTCTGCCCGTCGTACTGCGTCACATACCAGCCGTTTGTTTCACCGTAAAGCAAGATCTGCATTCCGTCCGGAATCTGCCGGATGATTTTGCCGGACAGCGAAGGGTAATTCCGCAGATTCAGCCTGCTGCCTTCGGTATGAACCGTGCCCGGTATCACGGGTGATGCCTCGATGAACGGAATCCCGAAGTAATCCGCAAGCGACATGACGAGGTTTTCTGCGATTTTATCAAGATTGCTTTGAATCCATGCAGCATCCTCCGGATTGTCGTGATATCCGATCTCGGCGAGAACTGCAACCGCTTTTGTCCGCAGTACCTCGCCGAGACTTGCAGTCGGGCGTGCCGTCACATCGTCCGGCAGCGGATAAATCTGCTTGAGATTGTTTGCGATGATCGTCGCAAGTGTCTCGCTGTCGTAGCTCTTCGGTGCATAATACACGTCAATACCGCGCAGCATACCGGAAAACTGCTGCGGTGCGGCATTGGAGTGCAGCGCCAGATGCACATCAAAACTGCCGGCATTGGAGTCGGCAATCGCACCGGCTGCATTTCGTTCCGGGTCATTCCGGATATAGGCGATACCGGTCGAGCGCAGATAGGGCTCCATTGCATCGGCAAGCCGGTTCATAACAAGCTCTTCGTTCTGCCCCTTTGTCACATAGGGATTCCATTCCTGTGTGGACGGACTTAAAAAAATACGCGGCATAATCTACGCACCTCTTCCTTAAATTTTTCTATATCTTATGCACTTTTTCTCATTTTGTTCACAGGAAAGTGATGATTGATACTTGAAATTTTACGCGTTTTTTAGTATAATAGAATCGGAAAACTGTAAACGAAAGGATGATGTGATATGAGAATTCTGCTGATTGAAGACGAGGTCGCGCTCTCTGATGCGCTGGTACAGATTTTTCATAAGCATAAATATATTGTAGATGCCTGCTACGACGGTGAGAGCGGGCTCGACAATGCGCTGTCCGGTATTTATGATATGATTGTGCTCGATTTCATGCTCCCGAAGATGAACGGTTATGAGGTGCTGAAGGAGATTCGTGCGAAGAAAATGACAACGCCGGTGATGATGCTGACCGCACGCGACACCATTGCGGATAAGGTCAACTGTCTGGATATCGGCGCGGATGACTATATGACAAAACCGTTTTCCTCCGATGAACTGCTTGCGCGGATGCGCTCGCTCTACCGCAGAAACGCCAATGTCATTTTTGAGAATGTTCTGACATGGAGCGATTTGACGCTGAATCTTTCTACATATGAACTGTTCTGCGGCAAAAATTTCTTTAAGCTTGGGCTGAAAGAGTTTTCGATGATGGAGCTCTTTTTGAAGAACGGCAGCCGGATCCTTTCAAAGGAAACTCTGATTGTCAAGATCTGGGGCTATGAATCCGATGCAGAGAACAATAATGTTGAAGTCTACGTCAGCTTTCTGCGAAAAAAGCTCGCGCATATGCATTCAAAGGTCGGGATCAAGACTGTGCGCGGCGTCGGCTATTGCCTTGAGGAGAAGGAATAATCCGACTGTGATCGAATAAAAAAGGGGGGATCTGCTGTGATAAAAAAGATGAAACGGCGCTATCTGATTCTGAATATGGCGCTGCTGAGCGGTACGCTTCTGCTGTGTCTTGCGATTCTGTTCGGCATTCTGTATCATTCGGAGGTCTCATCCTCGTATACCGTAATGCGGGATATGATGAATGACCGCAGTATTGCAGTGCATGAGCCGCCGGACCGTGAACGGAAGGAACAGGGGAGGGAACCGCGCAGTGAGCAGCAGCCGGATGCCGTTCCGCAGGGCGATACCGGCGAAGCAGAGCTTACGCTGCTGCACTTTCCATATCCCGGATACTATGACTGGGAGTGGGATGATGACGACGACGGAAAACCGGATGACCCGGCTTACTGGGGATTTCAGTTTCCGGATCCGTTCGGCGGAAGAGACCCGCGCTTTGAACCGCCCGGACAGCGCGGCCATGAGCGTGATCCGCAGCAGGGCAGCGATGCTCCGCCTCCGCAGCAGACAGTCGCTCCTGTGCAGTCCTCTTTCGGATCGACACAGACAACTGCTGTGACAGCACCTCCTGCGCCGCCGGAAAGCGAACGAAAGACGGGTACCTCATCCGATCGTCATCCCGAAAATCCGCCGGAGGAACCGCGGCATTCGGAGCAAAGCTCCGGCTCACAGACCGCACCGACCTCCGATACCCGCAAAACCGAAACCGCTTCCTCGCAGACAACACACACCACAGCCACGGAGACAACTGTTTCGGCGACCCGCACAACGGCGACCGAGCCGGTGGCCTCGACTGCTGCACAGACTACAACAAAGCTCGTCCCGGTTGAGGAGGGAAGATATGTTCCCGATGCCTATGTTGCAGAGATTGATAAAGAAGGCAACCTCTCCGCTTATGCAGGCAATGTATCCGGTTCCACTGAGGACGAATCTTTCCGGAAGGTTCATCACGCAATGGATGAAGTTAAGCGCAGAGGATCGCACTCCGGTACACTGAATATCGAAAATGAATCCTACCGATTTCTATATGAACCGGATGAATCCGGAAACTACCGGCTGGTTCTGCTCGACCGATCGGCTGAAAAATCAACAATCAGCAAAATGATCTTCATTTTCCTGCTGATTGCCGCAGTCGGACTGATTATTATGTTCATTATCAGTATGCTGCTCGCAAACTGGACCGTGACGCCGGTCGAAACCGCATGGGAAAAGCAGAAGCAGTTTGTCGCGGACGCGTCTCATGAGCTGAAAACCCCGCTTGCTGTCATCTCCGCGAATACGGAGGTCATTCTGGCAAACCCGGAGGAATCCGTCGGGGAGCAGAGCAAGTGGCTCAATTACATCCAGTCTGAGACAATGCGGATGTCGAAGCTGATAACCGGGCTGCTTTCGGCAGCAAGAATGGATCACAGCAAGGATGCCGCCGACCGGACAGCGCCGCTTTCCCTCAGCGAAACAGTCTCGAATGTCTGTCTGGTGTTCGAGCCGATTATCTACGAAAAGGGCAAAACGCTGAATACCGTTATCCAGCGGAATGTCAGTCTGCGTGCCGATGAGGACAATGTCCGGCAGCTTCTGTCCATTCTGCTTGACAATGCCGTGCTGCATTCGACACCGGATGCGCAGATTACGGTTTCGCTCTCGAAGGATGCGCAGAATAAGATCCGTCTTTCCGTCGCAAATACCGCGAAGGATATCCCGCAGGAACAGCTTGCGCATCTGTTTGACCGCTTTTACCGCGTCGATACCGAGGGGAGCCCGAACGGTTCGGGTCTGGGGCTCAGTATCGCAAAAAGCATTGTGCATCAGCTCGGCGGTACAATCTCCGTTACGAGCGAGAATCAGCAGGTCACCTTCGTGGCGCTGTTTCATTCCTGATAAACGTCAATTGCACCCCGCACGGTGATGTGCGGGGTTATTTTTTTTATTGTAAGGTTTTTGCATATTTGTCGTCTATATAGATGAAGACTTGCAGGAAGGGCGGTGATTTCCATAACAGACAAAGAGATTTTACAGTTGCTTTATCATCGGGATGAACAGGCTCTGAAAGAAACTGTGAAGCAGTATGGGGCACTGTGTCTTTCTGTTGCGCGCAATATTCTCGGCAGTCAGGAGGATGCAGAAGAATGCTTAAATGACGCGCTTCTTGCTGTATGGAACGCAATCCCGCCGGAACAACCTGCTCATTGCTGAAATTTCTTGCGCAATAACACTTAACAGATTACGCAAATCCCGCTGATCTTTCAGCGGGATTCAGAATGTCGATAAAGTGTCTCCGACGGATTCAAAATGGGGGCGCCGCCCCCATACCCCCGCTTAAGGGATACTATCCCTTAAGAATCCCATATATAGAAGAAAATGAAAAATCACGCATTTTCTTTCATTTTGTTT